>JGI12053J15887_10000055_pt1 | contig 32314 bp, 30 predicted proteins | sample MedBloCAOM1_O3_FD_15887 | JGI IMG/M metagenome (IMG submission 15887)
GAATCTACCGTGTCTCTTGTCAATTGATTTCGGCCCCTTTCCAAGGCTGCCCTGATCTGAGGACAGCATTGGCGTGGACGACCAGGCGGCGCATGACCGCAACAAGAGCGACCTTTGGCGGCTTTCCTGCTGCGATCAGGCGGGCGTAGAAGGGGGCAAGGACGCGATTGTGCCGGCTGGCGGTGACGGCGGCCATGTAGAAGGCGTTGCGTACCGATGCGCGGCCGCCATGGATGCGGGCGGGAGCGTTCATGGTTCCGCTCCGGCGCACGAAGGGAGCAACGCCAATGAGAGCTGCCGCCGCCTTGTTGTTGATGAGGCCGAGTTCCGGCACTGCTGCAATCGAGGTGAGCGCGGTCTTGTCGCCGATACCTTTGATCGTCTTCAAGAGCCGCTTGGCGTTGCGCAACTCGTCACGCTGACGCACGAGCTGCATCATGGCGTCATGAGTTTTGCAGTCAGCTTGGCGCAAGGCCTGCAAATGAGCCGTGATCTCGTCTCGGACGCTCTGGCTGCGAACGGTCGAGAGCCGACAGGTCTCGGCGTGGATCATGTGCTTGAGCTGGTCGCGGCGGGCAGCCAACTCTGCCAATTGCTCACGCACGGCATCCTGTGGGAGCACGACATATCCGGCCTTGCGGCCACGCACTTCCTCGGGCGCGGCCGCGTAGGCGGCCAGCAGGCGCGCGTCGCTAGTATCGGACTTGGCCTTCGCTCCGATCAGGTTGCGATAGGCGGCAAAGCGCGAGGTATGGACCATCTCGACCGGCAGCCCCGCGCCACGCAGAGCCTTGACCAGTGGTTTCTCGTAGCCGCCGGTCGGCTCGACCGCGATGCGGATGATCTGCTTCTCGACGCTTAGCCTCGCAACGAAGGCGGCGATGGCATCGGGGCGGTTCTGGTATTGGGTGGAACCACCCCGATGCCACGCCGCCTCGAAGCTCGCTCCCCCCACGTCGATGCCGATGAAGATGTGGTTGTGAGATGAAACAGAGGCTGTCATGATTCTCCTGCCTTGGTTCTCGAGGCAGGGGTCGGCGCCTGGATCGTCAAACGTGCGGCCAGCACTGACTACCGTCCGGGTGTCCGGCCCCTTCAATCAAACGAGGCGGGGTGCAAGATTCCGACGGTCGCGCGGACCTCCCATAAACCTCGCAACGCCCGCCTCGCAGACCTCATAAGCGAGGCAGACCAGACTTACGATCCATATCCGCCGTCTGTGATTATGGATTCCGGGCTCGCGCCTTTGGCGCGACCCGGAATGACGCGGATGAGTCCTGCGTCACTTACAGCAGTTCCTGGCTGCTCTAAACTCTTCACCGCCCAAATGGTTAATTCGCGCCGCGCTGGTGCGGCGGCAAGCCGTCCGCTATACTCTTGCCATGCCATACTCGCCGTTCGATCCCGATCGCGTCGATGCCAGGCGCCGGCGTTTCCGGCTCATACCGGTGCGCACGCTGGTGCCGAACCTGATCACGTTGCTGGCGCTGTGCGCCGGACTGACGGCGATCCGCCTCTCGGTCGAGGACAAGCTCGAATGGGCGGTCGCCGCGATCGTCTTTGCCGCGCTGCTCGACGGCGTCGACGGGCGGGTTGCACGCATGCTCAAGGGCACCTCGCGCTTCGGCGCCGAGCTCGACAGCCTCGCCGACTTCGTCAATTTCGGTGTCGCGCCCGCGCTGATCCTGTACTTTTGGGGACTGCACGAGCTCGGCAATGCCGGCTGGATCGCCGCCATGGTGTTTGCGATCTGCACCGGGCTTCGGCTTGCGCGCTTCAACGTCATGATCGACGATCCGAACAAGCCGGCTTGGGCGGGAAACTTCTTCGTCGGCGTGCCGGCGCCCGCCGGCGCCATCACCGTGCTGCTGCCGATCTACGTCTATTTCCTGGGCATGCCGCGGCTGGCGTTCGTGGCGCCGGTGACCCTGGTCTACACCCTCGCCATCGCCTTTTTGATGGTGTCGCGGCTGCCGGTATTCTCCGGCAAGCGGGTCGGCAAACGCGTGGCGCCCGAGATGGTGCTGCCGGTGTTTGTCGCGGTGGTGCTGTTTTTCGCGCTGCTCGTGTCCTACCCGTGGATCGTGCTGACCATCGGCACCGTGCTCTATATCGCGAGCCTGCCGTTGGGCTGGCTGTCCTACCGCAGGCACGAACGCAAGGACGCGGCGATCGCGAGCGCGGCACTTGCGAGCCCGGACCCGGGCGCGCGCCCAAGGCCGCAGGGCGACGCGCCGGCGCTCTCGGCCGGTCAGCCCGACCAGCCTCCCCACCGGCCCGCTCGGCTGAACTGAGCCCGGCGCGCGCGGCGCATCCCAATCATCGCCAGATAATACCAAACACGCCGGCGAGCAATTGCGCGGCGACCATCTTTGGAAATCTCGACACGCAAACCCATTGGGTTGCCCGCGCGGTGTGGGTGCTGCTAGCGGTTGGCCTGGAGGGCGTGTATGCTCGCAGCAATTGGCGGGAGGCGGGTATGTTTGGCCTCGGATTGCAAGACAAACTGGAAAAAGCCGAGATAGCTCTGCGGGCGGCCCTCGCAGAACGCGACGAGTATTTACGACAGCGCGATATTGCTCTTGGCGAGCGGAACGAATTTCTGCGACAGCGCGATCAGTTGCGCAGCGAGCTTGAGCAACTGAAACGCGGACAATCCCTCAGTCAATAACCGCTTGGAACAGCGTTGCGCCTTGCAAAGGCAACACAACTCTCAGTACAAGCCCGCGCATTCCATATTGCATTGGCCCCCTTCGTTGCCGACACAACGGGCGATATAACCTTTCGTCTGGATGCCAATCCCGATTCCCGTCGTACTCCCGCCGCTGTCAATGCGGGCAACAAACGTTACAGAGAAGTGCCAATGGCGACATCTTTGGCATACCGCTAGGCTTCACCTCTCGCGCAAGGTTTCCTGCCGGTAACGGAGGAGCGGCGACAAGAGATAGCTCAGAATCATGCGCGACCCGGTCTTGATTTCCACCGTCACCGCCATGCCGGGTGACAAATTGACCATCCGGTCGTCAATCTGCATTTTTGTGCGGTCGAGCGAAACGCGTGCGCTGTAGTTTAGCTCCTGGCCCTTCGGCTCGCTGGTATCGTTCTGCGTTCCCAGTCCGCGGTCGTTGGATCGGTCCTGTTGCCGCTCGCGGATGATGGCGTCCTGGGAGACGCTGAGCACTTGGCCGTGCAGGAGGCCGTAACGGGTGAAATTGAAGGTGTCGATCTTGATCTCGGCTTCATGGCCGGGTTGGACAAAGCCGATGTCGCGGTTCGACACCATGGCTTCGATTTCCAGCCGGCTGTCGCTCGGTACGACCACCAGCAGGGACTGCGCAGGCGTGACAACGCCGCCGACGGTGTGGATCGCGAGCTGCTGCACCACGCCGTCCACGGGAGCGGTCAGGAGCTGAAGCTTGGTCTTCTGTTCGGCCTTGATCACGTCCTGGGTGAGCCCGTTCGCCTTCTGCACGGCTTTGGTGAGTTCGTCTGAGAGTGTGCGCCGATATTCGGCCACCGCTTGGCCGCGCGTCTCGCGAATCGCGGCCACTGCGGCTTCCGCCTCTCGCAAATGGCTCTTCTGAACGCTGAGTTCCTCTTGTTGCTCGACCAGCAGCTGGAGCGTCTCGAAATAGGTGAGCTTCGAGCCCAGCTCTTTTTCCATGAGCGTCTTGCGGATGTCGACGCGCGGCTGGATCACCGGGATCATCATCTCGAGCTTATGGATCGTGGCAACGGTCGTGGCTTGCTCTGCTTCCTTCTGCGCCTGCTGACGGGACAGCGCAGCGATCTTGGCGCGGTGCTCGGTCACTTGGTTGAGCAAAAGCTGACGCTGGGTGCTGATCAATGCGGGGTCTGCATCGGCGGGTGGCGTGAAGTCGGCCAGAGGATCGTCTCCGCTGGCGAGTGCCGCGCGCAGCCGCGCGATGTTGAGTTGTTCGGCCAAGAGGTCGTTGTGCAGGCGATCGCGTTCGGCAGCATTTACGGTCGGATCAAGCTCGATGAGAACGTCGCCGGCCTTGACCGCTTGCCCGTCTTGCACCCGAATGGAGCGCACCACCCCGGTCTCGAACGGCTGGATGACCTTGGTGCGACCGCTCGGTACGACTTTTCCGGTCGCCGACGCAACGATGTCGATGGTGCCCCACCAGGCCCAGACCAGGGCAGCGCAGAACAACAGGATGATGGTGAGCCCGACCTTACGGCCGATCGGCGACGGCGGCGTTTCCACGATTTCAAGCGCGGCCGGCAGGAACGCGAGCTCTTCGCCGCGCCTTTCCTGCGCACTCCGGAACGGGATAACGCGTGGCATGCGGATGGCGGGGTCAGCGGACTTCATAAATTCCTGCCTGTAACCGGTGCAATGATGCGTAGCGGCCGCCTGTGTTTATCAGCGCGTCATGGGTACCGTCTTCCACCAAGCGGCCGCGCTCGAGCGTGACGATGCGATTCGTTGCCCGCACGGTCGAGAGCCGGTGCGCGATGATCAGAACTGTCCGCCCCTTGGCAATCTCTTTCATGTTCTGCTGAATGATGCGCTCGCTCTCATAATCCAGGGCGCTCGTCGCCTCATCGAAGATCAGAATGCGAGGGTCGGTGACGAGCGCGCGAGCGATAGCAATGCGCTGGCGCTGGCCACCGGAGAGGGTTGAGCCGCGCTCGCCGACAATCGTATCGTAACCTTCGGCCAGCTCGAGGATGAATTCGTGGGCTCCCGCGAGGCCTGCCGCCGCGATGACGCGCTCCATCGGCATGGCTGGGTCAGCGAGCGCGATATTCTCTCGCACCGAGCGATTGAACAGCACGTTTTCCTGGAGTACGACGCCGATCTGGCGGCGCAGCCAGGCCGGGTCGGCCATCGCAAGATCCATGCCGTCCACCAGTACGCGCCCGCTTTCCGGGACATAGAGGCGCTGGACGAGTTTCGCGAACGTGCTCTTACCTGACCCCGAAGGCCCAACGATGCCGACCGTCTGCCCGGCCGGCACGTCGAATGTGACATCGTGCAGGACTTCCTGTCCGTCGATGCGATAGCGGAACGTGACATGGTCGAATTTGATGTTCCCGCGGATCGCAGGCAACCGCGCACGTGCCGCCGTATAGGTGGGCTCGGCAGTGGTGTTGAGAATGTCGCCCAGCCGCGAGACCGACAGGCGCGCCTGGTGAAAGTCCTGCCAAAGCTGCGCAAGACGCAGCACCGGCGTGCTCACCCGGCCAGCGAGGATGTTGAAGGCCACGAGCTCGCCGACCGACAGGCTGCCTTCAATCACCAGCTTGGCACCGAAATAGAGGATGCCGGCGGTGACTACCTTGCTTACGAGCTGCACCACTTGGCTTGCAGTGTTGCCTAGGCTCAGGACCCTGAAGCTAGCGGCCACGTAGCCGGCGAGCTGTTCTTCCCAGCGGCGCTGCATCTGCGGCTCGACCGCCATGGCCTTGAGCGTCTCGATCCCAGTCACGCTCTCGACCAGGAAGGCTTGGTTCTCGGCGCCACGCTGAAATTTATCGTCTAGCCGCTGCCGGAACAGGGGCGTCACCCCTGCCGAGATCGCGATGTAGAACGGAAATGAGCCGAGCACGATCCACGTCAGCAGCGGCGAATAGTAGAACATCACCGCCAGGAACACGAAGGTGAAGAAAAGATCGATGACAAGGGTCAGGGCCGAGCTGGTGAGAAAATTGCGGATGTTCTCCAATTCGCGCACCCGCGCCACCGAATCACCGACGCGCCGCGCCTGGAAGTAGGCCATCGGCAAGGCCAGTAAGTGGTGGAACAGACGCGCGCCGAGTTCGACGTCGATGCGGTTGGTCGTGTGTGAGAACAGATAGGTCCGCAGGACGCCCAGAACTGTCTCGAAGATCGAGATCGCCAACAGACCGATGACCAGCACGTCGAGGGTGCTCAAGGCACGGTGGACCAGCACCTTGTCGATGACCACCTGGAAGAACAACGGCGAGACCAGGGCGAACAGCTGCAGGAAGAACGACGCGACCAGCACCTCGCCGAGGAGATGTCGATATTTGTGGATCGCTCCCAGAAACCAGGTGATGTCGAAGCGACGGGTGATGTCCGACAATCCGGCCCGGCGGGTCATCAGGATTAGCCGGCCGGCCCAGACCGCGGTGAGCTCGGCTTGCGTCATCAACAGTGGCCGGGTCGCCAACGGTGACTGGACCAAAACCTTGTCATCGGCGGCTTTGGCGACCACCAGGAACCCGCCGTCGCGCAGGGCCGCGATGGCCGGCAAGGGCGTCCGGGCAAGCCGCGACCAATCGGTCCGGTAGGCGCGGGCTTTGAGTCCGAGGTCCTTGGCGCACCGGAGCATCTCCGGTGCGCCAATCTTGGCTGTTCCCAAGCGGTGCCTGATCTGTCCGCGATCAGCCGCAACACCCTGGAAATGCAGCAACGTCATGAGGGCTTCGAGCCCCGGATCGGCGTTGTCGGTTTCTGTGCTCACGCGCGCTCTCCGGGGCGACCTCGTGTTCAGGCGTGTGGCTGCGTCAGCAACGGCTGCTGTTGGCTCGACGCCGGATCAGCAAGCGGCATCCCACCGTGTCCATCGCCGGCGGTGACGAAGCTCGATGCCATGGCTTGGCCCAGCAGGGCGAGAGAAGCGGCGTGCGAGCCGTCGGCGGCCGTCGCGGTGTCGCCGGTGCTGTTACTGCTGGCCATCGGGGCGACCGTGGCGGATTGAATGAGGATGTTGTCGCCGGGTCCGCCGTCGAGGATGTCGAGCCCTGGGCCGCCGATCAGCACGTCGTCGCCTGCGCCGCCGGTGAGGGTGTCGTTGCCCGCGCTGCCGATCAGGACGTCGTCGCCGTCGCCGCCATTGGCGGTGAGCAGCATGCCGGTCAGTCCGGATGCCTCGACAACGTCGTCGCCGCCGAGGCCGTTGATGACGATGCGATCGTTCGCGTCGAAGTTTGAGATTGTCACCTCGCTGCCCAGGCCCGTCACCATGACCACGCCATTGTTGTTGGTGATCGTGATGGCGTCGTCACCGTTAGTCGCGTTGAGGACGACGGTGTCGCTCGCACCGTCGGCACCGCCAAGGTCGATGTTGACCTTATCGACGTCGGTCTTGGACAGGTCGTCGACCGTGATGTTGTCCGCGCCGCCCTTGGCGTTGACGTCGACGGTCTCGACGTTGTCGAGATCCATCGTGATGTTAGCGACATCGCGGGACAGCCGGGCGTGCCCGCCGTTGGCCGAGATGTTGATGTTCTCGTTGACGTTGGCTCCGTTAAACAGGAGGGTGTCGTTACCCGCCTGCCCGTCGACCGTGTCGCTGCCGTCGCCGGGATTCCAGACGAACGTGTCATCGCCGGCACCGAGCAAGGCCACGTCGTTTCCGCGCCCGCCGAAGACAAGGTCGTTGCCCTGGCTGCCGGTGAACTTGTCGTCGCCGTCGCCGCCGTTGATCGTGAGGTTGACCTGGCCGGCCTTGAGCCCGGAAGCGTTGATGGTGTCGTCGCCGGCAAGCCCGTTGACGGTGAGCGAGTCGAGGGCGCCCTCGGTGCCGGCGAGCGTCACCTTCGCCGCCAGTCCGTTGACGACCACGCCCGCGCCACTGCTGGCGACGGTGACGGTGTCGTTGCCGGCCGTGCCGTTGACGATCACGTTGTCCGCCGCCCCGTCACCCTGGCCGCTGCCCGCCGTTCCCGACAGGTCGATGTTGACCTGCTTGGCGTCGGTCCCAGTGAGGTCGTTGACCGTGACGGTGTCGGCGCCTCCCAAGGCGTTGACCTGGATGTTCTCGACGCCATTGAGGTCCATGGTGATGGCGCCGACATCGCGGAACAGCCTCACCCGCGAGCCATTGGCCGAGATGTCCATATTCTCGGCGACGTTGGAGCCGTTGAACACCAGCGTATCCGTGCCTGCCTGGCCCTCGACGATGTCGCTGCCGTCGCCCGGGTTCCAGATGAACGTGTCGTTGCCGTTGCCGAGCAGGGCCACGTCGTTGCCGCGCCCGCCGTTAACGTTGTCGTTGCCGTCACCACCCAGCAGCGTGTCATTGCCCTGGCCGCCGATGATGGTGTCGTTGCCGGCGCCGCCATCGATGGTGAGGCTGAGCACACCCGGAACAGTGGACGCGTTGATCGTGTCATTGCCGTTGCCGGCGTTGATCGCCAGCACGTCGCCGGCATCGGCGTGGTCGACGCTGACCTGCGCGGGCAGCCCGGTCACCGTGACCTTGGTGCCCGACGCCACGACATTGATCGTGTCGTTGCCGTTGGTGCCGTTAACCGTCACCAGGTCGGCTGCGCCGTCGCCCTGGGTGCCGCCCGGCGTCCCCGCCAGATCGATGTCGACCTGCTTGGCGTCGGTGCTGGCGAGATTGTTGACTGTGATCTTGTCGGCGCCGCCCAGGGCGTTGAACTGGATGTGCTCGATGTCGTTCACGTCCATGGTGATGTTGGCGACGTCGCGGGTGAACCTCACCCGACTGCCATTCGCCGATATGTTGATGGTCTCGGCGACGTTGGCGCCGTTGAACAGCAGCGTATCGTTGCCGTCCTGGCCTTCGACCGTGTCGCTGCCGTCGCCCGGGTTCCAGACGAAGGTGTCGTTACCGGCGCCAAGCAAGGCGGTATCGTTGCCGCGGCCGCCGGTGATGAGGTCGTCGCCGTCACCACCGATCAGCGTGTCGTTGCCGTCGCCGCCGGTGATCGTGTCGTTGCCGGCGCCACCGTCGATGGTGAGCTTGATGAGGTTGGCGAGGCCATTACCGGCGGTGATGACATCGTCGCCGCCATTGGCGTTGACGACGAGGTTTTCGGTGGTGCCGATGTCGAGGAAGAACGGAGCGGGGCTGACGCGGTCGAAGCGCACGCGCGAGCCGTTGGCTGTGATCGTGAAGTTTTCGGCGCCGTTGCCGCCATTGACCTCGGCGGTATCGGTGCCGTCGCCGCCCTCGAAGAGGTCGCTGCCCTCGCCGGGGTTCCAGATCATGCGGTCGTTGCCGGCCTCGCCGAACACCTGGTCATCGCCCGTGCCGCCGACCAATGTGTCGTTGCCCGCGCCGCCGAACAGCAAGTCGTTGCCGCCTTTGCCGAGGAGGGTGTCGTTGCCGGCACCGCTGAACAGCAGATCGGCACCCGAGCCGCCGGTCAGCACGTCGTTGCCCGCTCCGCCGAACAGCTCGGCGGCGGGCAGCGCGCCGTTGGTTTCGTCGAGCGAGATCACGTCGTTACCACCCTGGCCGAACACCTGGATCAAGGCGGTGTTGGCGACGGTCGCCTGGCCCCCATCGATGGATACGGCGCCGCCGTTCACGAGAATTTGTCCAGCCGCGTCGCGGCTGGTCGTAATGGTGTTGTCGTGGCTGTCGCCGAACTCGGACAGCAAGCGGGCGCTGGGGAAAAAGCTCGCCTTGATAGCCATGGTTCATGGTCCTCTCGAGATTGGCCGCGGCGCAGATGCGCGTTAGCCGAATGGGATTCGTTAGCGAGTGACCGCTTGCGTAGCCGCAAATCGGATGACGGACTTGGAACCGAGCTTCAGACGGTGTTGAGTTTTTCTGGAGATGTTCTGAGTATTGTTTTTGTACGGTAGAGTGTCACCGTCCCGGCGGCCTCCGCCCCCACCGCACCTTCACGCGCCGCTACCAGCCCGCAACGAAGAACCGCGTCGCGAAAAGGAGACGCATTGAAAATTTCGCTTCGCGATGCACATGCTTTGCGGATCGCGGATATGATCGATTGGATCTGGGCATTCGCCCGTCAGTGCGGGCGCCTGGGGCGAAGCTGAAACGGAATCTTAGCGAACCGATCCGCTTCAGTCCGTATTTCCAACGTGCTCGCAATTTGGTCTAGCGGTTCTTCAATAAGATCAAGCAATGTCGGCGTATCGCGACTCGCGATGACAAGCTCGCGGCCGACTCTCTCTCGTTCATCCAGCTTGCAGCGATAATATATGGCTATGGCTGCGCGCGAATGAGTCCACGGCCGAGTTCAGTCGGGGCTGGCCGACGCCCGCAGGCATTTCTCCACGAATGCCGCGAGGTCGCCACCGGTAAAGAGATGACCAGTGATTCCGGCGGCACTTGCGGCCTCCAGATCAGACGGTTTGTCGCCAATGAGAAAACTCTTCCTCGTCTCGACCGGCCACACGCGCATGAGGTCGAGGATCATTCCGGGGGAGGGCTTCCTCCAATCGGAGGCTTTGCGATAGTCGGCAATGACCGCGTCCGGATGGTAAGGGCAATAGCGCACATCGTCGATCCGCGCGCCTTGGTCTGCCAGCTCGCGTCGCATCCAGGTATGCAGATCCCTGACCCCGCGTTCGGTGTAGTAACCGTGCGCGATGCCGGCCTGATTGGTGACGATGAAGACGAAATAGCCTCTTTTGTTGAGCAGGCCGATCGCAGCGGCGGCGCCAGGCATCCAGCGCACCCGGTCGGGGGTTCCAATGTACCGGTCGTCGTAGTTGATGACGCCGTCTCGATCGAGAAACGCGGCAGGCCGTCGGGAATATCTGACATCACCGGAGTTCAGCGAGGTCATCGCTTATGAAGCCTGAGATGCGCCGTGCACTGGCAAGCCATTGCCATTCAGTTCGCGTCCAGATCTTCCTGCGTTCCGCTTCCGCCCGCGGCAAGGTGGGCGGCAAGTCCGGAGATGGTTGGGAATTCCCACGCCAAAGAGGGCGAGAGCGGCCTGCCGAGCAGCTCTTCGAGATGGCCGGAGAGGTCTACCGCATGAAGCGAATCGAGGCCGTAGTCGAAAAACTCCAGATCGTGCTTGATGTCCGCGGCGGGAACCTCGGCGTTGCGCACCAGCCAGTTGGCGATCCAGGCCTCGAGCGCGGCGGCGGTGATGGTTTCGAAGCCGCCCGTGGTGGTCGTGTCGGACGCGCTCATGCCGTTTGGTCTCCTTGCATGGATCGGGCCTGCGGCCGGCGCACGTCCCAGACCAGTCCGAGCGCAGCCGCCAATCGAATGAGCCAGGCCGACGGGTCCACCTGCCACCAGGTGAAATCGTTGAAGGCCGATCGCGGGAAGGCGTGGTGGTTGTTGTGCCATGCCCCGCCCAGCGTCGGCAGTGCGAGCGGCCAGAAATTGCGGCTGTCGTCGTGCGTGGCGTAGGGCCGCGCGCCGAACAGATGGCACATCGAGTTGATGCTCCAGGTCGCCTGATGCGCGACGAAAATCCGGACCATCCCGCCCCACAGCAGCCCCTCGAGTGCGCCCCGCCAGCCATCGAACGCGAAGCCGATCGCGGCCGGCAGCGCGAGGCCCAACGCGAACCACAGGAGATAAAGCCGGTTCGCCAGCGAGGTCGTCCGGTCGCGAATGAGATCGGGTACGTAGCGTCCGGTGTCCTGCGGTTGCGGCTCGAACAGCCAGCCGACATGCGCGCGCCAGAACCCGGCGAATCCCGGCTGATTCGGTCCGTGCGGATCCTGTTCGGTGTCGGAGTGGGAATGATGACGGCGATGTGTCGCCGCCCAGAATAGAACCGGCCCTTCGCCCGCAATCGAGCCGAAAGCGGCGAGGACCAGCCGCAGCGTTGGCCCGCACTTGAACGCCCGGTGCGTGAAATAGCGATGAAAGCCGATCTCGACGCCGATCGCGCTGGCAAGATAGAAGCCGGCAAACAGCCAGAGCGCAACCGCCCCGGGCCACCCCACGTGCCAGGCCAGAACAATGGCGGCGAGCGTCCCGATCGCCGGCACCACGACCATGGCCAGCGCGACGCGCCGATGCACGGCGAGGCGACTGGCGCGCGGCAGGGCCGTGTTGACGGCGCTCATGGTCCCTTCTCCTGTCGGACGAGATATTGGGCGCGGCAGAGGTGGCGGCGGATCTTGCCGCTCGACGTGCGTGGAATTTCCCCGGGAGCGAGGAACGCGACGTCGTGGACGGTCACATCGTGCGTGCGTGCGACCGCCGCGCCGATGGCGGCGCGGATCGGCGCGAGATCACCCGACATGCGTCCGGGGGGCCGGCTCAATTCGACCGCCACGATGATGCGCTCCTTTCCGCCGATCTCGGCGGCGAAGACCGCATTCGACCCGTGCCGCAGGCGGTCGTCCGCAATCTCGTGAATGGTCGCCTCGATGTCCTCGGCGTGGAGCTTGCGGCCGGCGACGATCACCAGGTCCTTGACGCGCCCGGTCACCGTAAGCTCGCCGTCGATCATGACCCCGAGATCGCCGGTCCGCAGATAGGGCCCGCGCCCGTCCGCAAGATGCGCGTCGAACGCGGCCGCCGTCTCCGTCGGCCTGTTCCAGTAACCGATGGCGACGCTCGGTCCTTGGATCCAGATCTCGCCCTCCTTGCCATCGGAGCAAGGAATGCGAAGTTCCGGTTCGACGATCACCACGTCGTGACCTTCGATGACATGTCCGCAGGTGGTGCGGCCGAGCTCTTCGTGCCCCGACGTCGAATCGCGAAGCGCGCCGCCGCCTTTCGTCCGCCCGGTCACCATCAGGGTTGCCTCGGCCAATCCGTAGCACGGCACGAACGAACGACGCTGGAATCCGCAGGGCGCGAATGCGCGGGCGAAGCGCTCGAGCATGTCGAACCTGACGGGCTCGGCGCCGACGAATGCGCAGTCCCAGCTTGTTAGATCGAGTTCGTGCCTGAGGGGTTCATCGATGGCAGCAACACAATGATCATAGCCGAACGGCGGTCCTCCGCTGATGGTGGCGCCGGTGCGCTGGATCGCTTGCAGCCAGCGAATCGGCCGTTGCATGGCGTGCATCGGCGACAGCACCGTGGTCACGCATGCGGAGTAGACCGGCTGCAGCGTTCCGGCGACCAGCCCCATGTCGTGATACGGTGGCAGCCAGGTGACGCCGCGCGAGCTCGCCCCGATGCCGAACCGGCGAACCGCCGCTTCGAGGTTGTCGATGAGGTTGCCATGGCTCACCATGACGCCTTTGGGGTTTCCGGTCGAACCCGACGTATATTGCAGCAGCGCAAGCTCCGCTGGATCGGGCAACGCACCGTCCCACGCACCCTGCGGCGTCCAGGTATCGGCGCCGACCACGAGCCGCGGCACGTGATCCAGCATCGCATCATTGAGCTGCGCGGCGACGCCGGGCTCTGAGCTCGCATCGGTGAGAATCAACGCCGCGTTGCAGTCCCGGCATATGGCCGACAGCGTGCCGGCCAGGCGCCGGGCACGTGGCGGGAAGCTCGGTACCGCGACCAGTCGGGCGTAAAAGCAGGCAAACAGCGCAACGATGTAGCCGAGCCCGGGCTGGAGCACGATCAGCACCGGCTCGCCGGGTCGGGCCCGATCCAGCAGCGCCGCGGCCAGGGTACGGGCACGGCGATCGAGCAATCCGTAGGTCATGGGCTCTTCGAGCGCCTCGCCGTCGCGCAGGAAGGTGTAAGCCGGTTGCTCGCCCTGGTGATGCGCGCGGTGCCTGAGAACCTCGACGATGGAACCAGCGCGCCGTTGGATATTGCTGCTCATCTTAGCTTGATCCGCACAAGCGATGAGGTGACGACAACAATGTCCGAAGCACCGTCGTGCATAAGAGCCGTTTGTTCCCAGCGCTGCGCCAAAACCATACCGTAACCGTCGCATCGAGGTCCAGCCGAGGTGTCTTGTACCCCGGGGAACCGCGGGGAGGGAACAATTGCGCGCCGGTGGATGCGGTGTCACCCCACATTGCGCTGCTGCGGGATCTGCCCTCGCCCCTTGCGGGAGAGGCCAGTTCGGTGCTCCAACGACCCGGAAGAGGTGAGGGGGCCTGCCCCTCGCTATAGACGCTCGCTATCGGGGACAGCGTGGCCCGTCTCGACGACAAGATCGTGCTGATCGCCGGCGCCGCCGGCGCCATCGGTCAGGCCATTGCCGCGGCGGTGAAACGCGAGGGCGGCGTCGCGATCGCGACCGATCTCGCGCGCCAGGCCGGCATCGATCACGGGCTCGACGTCACCGGGGAGAGCGACTGGCACGACGTGCTGGCCGAGGTCGAGCGCGCGCACGGGCGCCTCGACGGTCTCGTCAATGCCGCCGGCATCGCGCTCCTCGGCAGCATCGAGGACACCGACTATGCGTCCTGGCGGCGGGTGCTGGCGGTCAATCTGGACGGCACGTTTCTCGGCTGCAAGCACGCGCTCGCATTGCTGAAACGCCGCGGCGGCTCGATCGTCAATCTGTCCTCGATCTCCGGCATCGTCGGCGGTCACAACCTTGCGGCCTACAACGCCTCCAAGGGGGGGGTGCGGCTGCTGACCAAGTCGGTTGCGCTCCACGGCGCGCGCCTCAAGCCGCCGGTGCGCTGCAACTCGGTGCATCCGGCGTTTCTCGAAGGCCCGATGGTGGATGACATTCTGGCGCAAACCGGCCGGCCGGAGATCGCACGCAGCCAGCTCGCGCGCGACATCCCGCTCGGACGGCTCGGCACGCCCTCCGAGGTTGCCGACCTGTGCGTCTATCTGTTGTCCGACGAATCCCGTTTCGTCACCGGCTCCGAGTTCACCATAGACGGCGGCCTCACCGCGCGGTAAGCCGCGCTTGTTCCCCACAAGGGGGAGGGGAGCACATCGAGTGCGGCGCCGTCGTGCATCAAACAAAAAGAAATGGCCAGTCATTGCCGCGCGAACGATTCCCGTTACTGCCCCGGCAGCGGATGGCCCGGCATCAGGTCGTAGGGATGCTTCCAGCCCGGCAGCGCCTTGATGCGATCGAGCCAAACGGCGATGTGCTTGTGCTGCCCCAGGATGTCGAAGCCGAACTCGTCCGCCGGGTAATAGAGATATGCGGCCAGCGAAAGGTCGGCGATGGTGGGGCGTGCGCCCAGCACGAACGGGCGGGAGGAAAGCCGCTTGTCGACGATGGCTAGGTTGTTGTCGATGCGCCCCTTGAGAAAGGCGAGCACGGCGGGATCGCCTGGCGGCTTGGAGAGAAAACGCAAGAAGCGATAGGGCCCGAGAAAGCCGTTGACCTTCTGGTTATCGAAGATGATCCAGCGCAGCGCCTCGAGGCGTTCGTCCTCGCCGTCGGGGCGGAACTTGCCGGATCGGTCGGCGAGGTAGGTGAGGATCACGCCGGACTGGCTGAGCTTCTTGTCGCCGTGCACCAGCACCGGCGCCTCGCCCATTTCGTTGATGTTGGTGCGGTACTCCGGCGTGCGCTGCTCGCCCTTGGCGAAGAAGTCGACCCAGATCGGCTCCCAGTCCGCGCCGATCAGGTTGAGCATGAGAGCACAGCGATAGGCGTTCCCGGACTGGGCAAAGCAGTAGAGCTGGTATTCGGACATTTCGTGTCCCTGGCGTGAGTGAACGGTAAACTAGATAGATCGACTGGGATCATTCGTAGAGTGGGCAATCAGGGCGTAAACACTCTTGGCCACGCCAGGGTCGTGGCTCCGCGCTCACGTCATCGTCGGAATCACGAACTCGGCGCCCTCCTTGGTGCCCGAGGGCCAGCGCGACGTCACGGTCTTGGTCTTGGTGTAGAAGCGCACCGCGTCGGGGCCGTGCTGGTTGAGGTCGCCGAAGCCCGAGCGCTTCCAGCCGCCGAAGGTGTAGTAGGAGAGCGGCACCGGAATCGCGAAGTTCACCCCCACCATGCCGACATTGACCCGGTTGGTGAAATCGCGGGCGGTGTCGCCGTCGCGGGTGAAGATGGCCACGCCGTTGCCGTAGTCGTGCTCGGAGGGAAGTTTCAGCGCCTCCTCGTAGTTCTTGGCGCGCACCACCGATAGCACCGGGCCGAAAATTTCCTCCTTGTAGATACGCATGTCCGGCGTCACCTCGTCGAACAGGCAACCGCCCATGAAGAAGCCCTTCTCGTAGCCCTGCAGCTTGAAGCCGCGGCCGTCGACCCTGAGCTTGGCGCCTTCCTTCAGGCCGAGATCGACGTAGCTCTTCACCTTGTCGACCTGCGCCTTGGTGACCATCGGGCCATAGTCGGCCTGCGGATCGCTGGAGGGCCCGACCTTCAGGCTCTCGACCCGCGGGATGAGCTTCTCCACCAGCAGGTCCGCCGTCTTCTGGCCGACCGGCACCGCCACCGAGATCGCCATGCAGCGTTCGCCGGCCGAACCGTAGCCCGCGCCGATCAGTGCATCGACCGCCTGGTCGATGTCGGCATCCGGCATCACCACCATGTGGTTCTTGGCGCCGCCGAAGCACTGCACGCGTTTTCCGTGCGCGCAGCCGGTAGTGTAGATGTATTCGGCGATCGCGGACGAGCCCACGAAGCCGATGGCGCGGATGCGCGGATCGGTGAGCAGCGTGTCGACCGCTTCCTTGTCGCCGTTGACGACGTTGAGCACGCCCGCCGGGAGCCCGGCCTCGACCAGGAGCTCGGCGAGCCGCATCGGCACCGAAGGGTCACGCTCCGACGGCTTGAGGATGAAGGCGTTGCCGCAGGCGAGCGCGGGCGCGAACTTCCACATCGGGATCATCGCCGGGAAATTGAACGGCGTGATGCCGGCGACGACCCCGAGCGGCTGGCGCAGCGAGAACAGGTCGATGCCGGGGCCGGCGCTGTCGCTGAACTCGCCCTTCAGCAGGTGCGGGATGCCGCACGCGAACTCGACCACTTCAAGCCCGCGCTGAATGTCGCCCTTGGAATCGGCGAAGGTCTTGCCGTGCTCGGAGGAGAGCAGCCGGGCGAGGCTGTCGAACTCCTTCTGCACCAGCTCGAGGAACTTGAACATCACCCGCGCCCGCCGCTGCGGGTTGGTCGCGGCCCAGGCCGGCTGCGCCGCCTCGGCGTTGGCGATCGCCTGTTCCATGTCCGCTTTGTTGGCAAAGGCCACCTTGGCCTGCACCTCGCCAGTATTGGGGTCGAACACGTCGCCGCTACGGCCGGAGCTGCCCGCCACTGTCTTTCCGCCGATGAAATGGCCGATCTCGCGCATGGGTGTTCTCCCTCGGCTCCATGCTCGCATGGAGGAGCCGTTATCATCCAGTGGTCGCCGTCTCCCCGACAGTGAGCGCAGCGACTGTCGCTACCAGATAGCGCAGCTTGCGCCACGCAGGAAGCCTCCAGGCGGCGCATCTGCCGCCCATCGTCTGTCCGCCATGCCGGCGCCATCGGTTGCGCGCGGACCGCGGCACCGTCGGGCTTTGTTGGCGATTTTGTCGTTTTGCTGTAGCGATCCAGATGTTGGAAAAGGATCGATCCACGAGGCAGGTTATGCCCCGGACACAAAGGGATGGAAGTTTTGCGACGCTCAAGGTCAAGGGCGGCCAAGGCTTCGACCTCGATCTCCACGGCATGCGCGAAATCCGTTCCGCCGTGGAAGACAAGGTTCGCCTGTATGTCGATGCCAACGGCGCCTACCCCGCGGACCGGGCGCTCGATTATTCCCGTGCGATGGCAGACGCCGGCGCCGTGATGGTCGAGGATCCCTGCGCGCTCGCTCCCGACGCCAGTTTTCGAAAACTGCAGCAGGAGTGTCCGGTGCCACTCCTCGTTGACTTCGGCTGCACCTCGCTGCGCGACGCCGCCTTGTTTATCGAACAGGAGGCGAGGGCGCTCAGTATCAAGCCTGGACGATTTGGGCTGTCGAACGCGCGCAGCATGGAAAAACTGGCGCGTGCGTCCGTCCGTGCGTCCGTGGTGGGCCTCATGGGCGAAAGCGCGCTCGGGACATTTGCCGCCCTGCAATTCGCGGCCGCGCTACCTCAGCCGGTATTGCCGGCCGAGCTCAGTTGGTTTCTGGCCATGACCGAGCAGGTCACCACGGTGACGCCGAAGATCGTGGATGGAGCCGTCGATCTTCCCGATGGTCCATCACTCGAATCATTGATCGACTGGCCGGCGCTGAACCGGCTCGCCGGGTAGACCTGACACCGGGCCCGTGCCAGTTTCACCCATATGAACAATCGTCCCGCGGTCGATCCTGCCGTCATCCTGTTCAAGGGCGTCGGCACCTGGGGTGCCATCGCTGTAGCCGTCGCGGGCATGGCGCCCACGATGGCGATGAACTTGAATCCGCAGGAGCCGGCCGAGCATGTCGGCCGCGTGGTTCCTCTCGTCTTCGCTCTGTCCACTTTGGTCGTGCTGCTGGTGGCATGGTGTTTTGCGCGCTTGTCCCACGAACATCCCAACGCCGGCTCCGCCTATGGCTTCGTGGCGGCGATCCTGGGTCCCCGTGCCGGGCTGGTTGCGGGGTGGACGCTGCTCGGGACTTATCTCTGCTTTGTCATCGTCGGTCTCGCCGGCGTCGGGCTGTTCGGCGCCAATCTGCTGCAGCGCCTCGATCTCTGGCGCGACGCGTCGAGCCTCGGCCTGACAGTGGTGGCTGCCGTGGTGGTGGCGCCGCTGAGCATCGTCCCCGCCCAGCGCGCCGGCCTGGTGCTGATCATCCTCGAAGGCGTTGCCGTCGTTGCCATGGTGCTGATGGCCTGTGCAGTGCTGCTACTCGTGGCCCAGGGGCATGGACCACAGGGCGACCCGCCGCTGCGGGATCTCTTTATCCCGACGGCAGGCGTCGGAGCCTCGGCTATCGCGCTGGGGCTGTCGTTCGGGCTGCTCTCCTTCGCGGGCTTCGAGCAGGTCGCGACCCTGGGCGAGGAAGTGAAAAAGTCGAGGTTCACCATCCCCCGCGTCCTGATCGGAACCGTCCTCGGCGCCGGGATTGTTTTCACGCTCGTGACTGCGGCCGAGACGCTCGGGTTCGGCACCGATCGCGCCGGCGTCGCCCGCTTCACCACGTCGACGTCGCTGCTGGCGGATCTGTCGGCGCGTTATTTCGGCGGCTGGTCCGGAGACCTGTTCGATGCCCTCGCCATCTGTTCGGCCTTGGGAGGCGCATTAGCGTCGATCGTGGCGGCCTCACGCATTTTGTTCGCGCTGGGCAGGGACCTCTTTCCGTCGAGCCCGGTGGCGCGGATTTCCGCGGCGAGCGGGACGCCCCGCAACGCCGCCGTCTATGTCCTCGTCGCGGCAATCATCGGATACGGCGCGCTGCGCCTCGTCTTTCATGCCTCGGGATCGGATGCGTTCTTCTGGGGCTCCACGCTCGGCGCGCTCGCGCTCCTGGTCGCCTATCTGCTCGTGGTGCTCAGTGCGGCCGGCGCGCTCATGCGTCCGTCGGAGCGGGGCATGCGATGGCTGCTGTTCATTCCCGCGCTTGCGGCTGTGGCGATCGCCTACACTTTCTGGGTGAACGTCTACCCGCCCCAGTCCGGCGCCTATCGGGTGATTCCATGGATCGTCCTCGCTTGGTGTTGCGTGCCCGTGGTGGCGACGCTCGTCAATCGTCGGCTGCTCGATCTGGTCGCGACCGGTTGCCTGGCCGTGCGCGACCGCATGAAGCAGTATTGATCCGCCGACCGCCCGTCGCCTCCCGACGCGGGGCTCCCGGATGGTCTGTGATTAAACCAGGTGCTTTCTGATGCGGGCGCTGAGCATGTCGATGGCGACAACCGTCGCGACGACAATAATGACTTGCGCGGCGGTCTCGGCGTATTGGAAGCTGCGGATGCTTTCGTAGAGCGTCTGGCCGATCCCGCCCGCGCCCACGATGCCGAGCGTCGTCGCGGAGCGCACATTGGTTTCGAGCCGGTAAAGCGTGAGCGAGCTCCATAGCGGCGCCACCTGGGGCACGACCCCGAAGACGACTTCCTGCAACTGACGCGCACCAGTTGCCCGGATGCCTTCGACCGGGCGCGGGTCGATGGCTTCGACCGCTTCGGAAAAGAGCTTCGAAAACACCCCGAGATTGTGAACGAAGATCGCCATGACACCGGCGAAGGGGCCGAGACCGACGGCAACGACGAACATCAGCGCGAAGACGATCTCGTTGATAGCGCGACAGGCATCCATCAGCCGCCGGGTCGGCTGCACGATCCATTGCGGGCAGATATTGCTCGCGCTCAGGATCGAGAGTGGGATGCCGAACAAGACGGCAAGCGCCGTGCCCCAGATTGCGATCTGGACCGTTACGATCATATCGCTGAGATAGTGGTCCCAGTCGTGAAAATTTGGCTTGAGAAACGCGGCGCCGAATTGCGCCATGTTGCGCCAGTCCGTGAACAGGGCAACGACACGAAACATCTCCGCGGGCGCCCAGGCCCAGGCCAAGAGCGCGAATATCAGCGCCCACACCAGCCAGCCTCGGATGCGGCGCGACAGCGGATGCGAGGGAACGGCGATGCCGGCGGTGTCATTGGCGGCAGGAGAGTGAAGGGGACCGTCCATCATGGCCGGTTCTGCACGCTCCAGCCTGGCTTGCCCAGGGACTTGCAGCATCGCGCTCGATCGCCGTTGCCCGACAGGAGCCGCCAGCGAACCGGAGCGCCAAGCATGCGCTCGGGTTCTGCGGCGATGGTCAGTGGGTGCTTGAGGAGCCGGCGGCAAACTCGGCGATCATCTTGTTCAGTTCGTCCTGGTTGCCAGCCTTGTCAGCCTCGACAAAGGCCGCCGCCCGCTTCTGGAACTGGTCGGACTCCGCCTTCTTCTGCATCGCCTCGAGTTTCTCGATTTCGGCGCGGATGGCCGCAACCCGTTTGCCTTTCTCGTCCGCGGAGAGCTTCTCATCGGCCTGCGCCTTCATCAGATTCTTGTTGGCTTCGAGCACCCGGATCGGGATCAGTTGATTGTCGGACGAGGGACGAAACGGAGCCCAGATGAGATCGGCCAGCACGCCCTTGGCAGCGTTGATCTCGCTGTCCGAACCGATGCGCCCGTAGCTTAGGAGGAATGTGTAGAGCTTGGTCTTGACGGCGGGATCGAGATCCTTGCGCCATACCAGGGGATCGAGCGGGATCAGCGGCGAGGTCCAGATGATCTTGATCTGGCTGCGCGCTTCCGGCGCCGACGCCGCCACGCGCTGGAGGTCTTCGCTGTTGTTGGTCGCGGCGGCGACCTGCCTGTTCGCGACCGCCATGGCGTTGGCTTGGTGGTTCGCGTTACGCACGGTCTTGAAGCAGGTTTTCGGATCGAGATTTCGCGCCGCAAAGATATATGAGATAGGCACCAGGAAGCCAGATGTCGAGTTCGGATCGCCGATGCCGAAATCGAGCGACTTGTCGCACTTGAGGATGTCATCGATCTTCGTGAAGGGGCTGTCCTTGTGCACGATGACGTGGGAGTAGTAGCCCACGCCTCCGTCGCGGGCCACGATATGAGCGAAGACCTCGCCGTTCGCGCGATCGACCGCTTCCATGCCCGACTTGTTTCCGTACCAGGCCACATGGATTTTGTTGAAACGCATGGCTTCGATGACGCCGGCGTAGTCCGTGGCATAGAAGCCATTGACCTTGAAACCGGTCGCCTTCGACATGGCCTGCAGGAACGGCTCCCAGTTCTTCTTCTGATTCATCGAGGCTTCGGTCGAGATCACGCCGAAATTGATTTCGGACGGCGTCTGCGCGCCGGCCGCGAGAGCCGACGCGGCGATCATCAGGGCGGATGTCGCCCAAGTCAGAGGTGCTCGCATCACGGGAGTTCTCCTGTGGAGTGTGGGTTTTTCGCCGGCCGGGGCGATCGATTTTCCAAGCGTTCAGTCAGGCGCTCAGCCGATCGAGGTGCGATACCGAGCGGGGAGGCAACGCTTACATTTGCGCAACGCGCAACGAGAGGGGTTCGCCCTCGCGCCGGCGCGCGAGAGCCAACGGAGCGGCAGTGTGATCGAACCCGGGCAGGAAAAGTTCGCCGCTCTCGGCACCGTAGATGCTGCTGAGCAGTTCCGGCGTGAGCGCGTCGGACGGCCCATCGTAGACGATCTTCCCCGCCTTCAACGCAATCGTCCGGGGGCAATAGCTCAGGGCGTATTCGACCTGGTGCAGCGAGACGAGGATCGTGATTCCGTCGCGCCGGTTCATCTCGGCTAGGATGTCCATGACGCGGCGCGCGGAGGCGGGGTCGAGTGAAGCGATCGGTTCGTCTGCGATCAGGAGTTCAGCGCCCTGCACCAGCGTGCGGGCGATGGCCGCGCGCTGCTGCTGGCCGCCCGAAAGATCCGCGCCGCGCTTGAGGGCATGCTCTGCCATGTCGACGCGGGCGAGCGCGTGCATCGCGCGACGTTTCTCGTCCATCGTGAAGTTGCTGAGCGTCCCTCGCATGAACGGCATGCGGCCGAGCAAACCGAGACAGACATTGGTGAGTACCGAGAGCCGCGGCACCAGATTGAATTGCTGAAAGATGACGCCGACCCGGACGCGTAAATCCTTGGCGCCTCGGACGATCCGGCCGTCGCGCTGGATGGGCCGGCCGAACATGACGATCGTACCGGCGCCATCTCGTCCCTGGCCGGCGGATGCTCTCTCGATCGCGACCAACCCCGCCAGGGCGCGAATAAGCGTTGATTTGCCGGATCCGGACGCGCCGATCAACGCCACCATTTCGCGGGCGCGGATCGAGAACGTCACATCGTCAAGCACGCGCGCGCCGCGCTGGAATGATTTCGAGATGCGCCGAACGTCGATAAGGGGTTGCGTTTGCAAGCCATATCTCCCGCAATTCGGACCTATCAGCCGCACATGACAGCGGGATGAATGCTGGAGAAGTGCCGGCGAGGTTTCCACCGGTTCGATGTCAGCGCGCGTTCGAGCGGGGGGCAACGGGCTATCGACACTCGCGCAATGCTGTCAGCTTGGCCTGCCGTACAACCCGAAACCGGGCTGCCGGCGCATCCTGGCGCGCCAGGACGAGTTGGATGATCGGGAGCGAACGGCTTTCGTCGATCCGGTCGAAGGCAGCCTGCAAAAGCCTGATGATCGAGCCGTGGCGGTCGGCATCGATCGCACCGGTCAAGGTCATGTGGAACCGAAAGTCTTCGAAGACGAAGGGGTATCCCCAGCGGTCGAGGTTTTCGATCTGGCGGGCGCTCGCGCCGGCGGCGACGCGCCTGTCCCGCTCCCGCGGGGTCAGCGGACGGCGAAACCCGTCGAACGCCGTCACGCAATCCGCAGCCAGCTGGTCCACGGCGGTGCTTGCGCGACGGGGAACGATGGCAATGAACCGTTCAATCGCACGGATCGTGGGCGCGATCGCCACGGACGCACGGGGCAGGGCGGCAAACCGATCGAGTTCCGCCGCCAAATCCGTTTCGGTGAATGGCGGCCGCAGACGAAAGGGTGCCTTCAGTGTGGCGTGAAATCCATACCGCCGCGGCTCGCGCGTAAGTTCATCCCAGGTGGGGGCGGCGAGCGCGATGTCCGGTGGATGGCCGAGTTCTTCGCCGTTATAGCAGTCATAGCCGAGAAAACGGGCGCCGAAACGATAGAAATCGGAGCCGGCTGGCGGCACGAAGTAGATCGCGTATCTGGGCTCGTCCATCAGTCTGCTGTGGCTTGAACACCCAACCGACGTCTACGCGATGTGACGATAATATCGGCTTGCGTGAGATGCACGACGCGGCCGGCCACGATCGTGGCGACGACGCGCGGCTGCTCGGGTGCCGATGGGTCGATGATGATCAGGTCGGCACGCTGGCCGCGGGCGATGTCACCCCGATCGGCCAGCCGGACCGCGTGAGCGGGAGTTCGCGACACCAGCATCCATGCTTGCTCGAGTGGAACAACCCCGCGCGCCGCCAGCGCAAAGGCCGCAAGCAGCGGAGCCGGATAGTAATAATCCGAGGCCAGCACCGAGCACAGACCTCGCCCGATCATCTCGGTCGCGTCGATCCAACCGGTGTGGCTTCCCCCGCGTACCACATTGGGTGCGCCGAGCACGATGTTGTCGCCCTGCGATGCCGCATCCTCGGCCGTCTCCACCGTGGTTGGAAATTCCGCCAGTCTGCAGCCGAGTGAGCGAAACCAGCGCCGCTGCTGGGGACTGGTGTCGTCGTGGGACAGCAGCGGAGTGCCGGCCGCATTGGCCGCCGCGGCCAGTCGCACGATCGAGGCGGGGACCTCGCTGGCCCGGCGCTGCGTGCGCTCCACCACCGCGAGGAAGTCCTCCCGGCTCAGTCCGGAACGCTCGATCATCGGCGCGAGCTTGTGGGCCCGGCTCGCGGTCTCGACGATGCCGGACATATGATCGTTGAAGGCGATCGCGTCGATGCGGCGGTCGGCGAGCCATTCATTGATCTCGGGCTCGGCATCGAGATTGTAAGTCTCATGACGAAGATGATAACGGGTGTCGGCGCCGAGCCGGGGCCGTATTCGCTCGATGCCCGCGAGGACAGCGCGCGCGTTCTCTGCGCCGCGCAGGCCAGGCTCCCACGACCAGGTCACGCCGTGGAAGACGGTGGTGATGCCGTTGGAGACGGCCTGGCGGTCGCTCTCAAGGAGCGCAATATCAAGCGGAAACGCGACGCGCGGCCGCGGCATCATCTGGCGTTCGAAGGCGTCGCCGTGAACGTCGACGATCCCGGGAAGAACGAGAAGGCCGGTGGCATCGATCGCGCTCTCGGCCGTCGTATCCGTACCGATCCCGGTAATGACCCCCGCGTCGGTGCCAAAGTGAACGGTGGTGTCCTCAAGGCGGCCCTCGATCAGTGCGCGCCCGCCTTCGATGCGAAATTCCATCATGTGCCCCGGTTACGAATGAGCGCCCGTCATGCTCGGCCCTGCGCCGGCAACAGCATCACGGGAAGAGAGTCTACCGACGCCGCTTCCATTCACGCATGCACGGCCGCCGGCTCGTATTTGTCGAGAAAGCCTTCGACCGATTGGCGTCTGAAGTCGGGGAGGGCGGCACGCAACCGGTCGTGGGTCCAGTTCCACCACGCCAGCCGCAGCAGGCGCTCGACAACCGCGGCCGGAAACCGCTGGCGAATCACGCGCGCCGGGTTGCCGGCGACGATGGCGTAGGGAGCGACGTCCTTCGTGACCACTGCGCCGGCCGCGACCACCGCGCCGGTGCCGATGGTGCGGCCCGGAAGGATGATCGCGCCATGCCCGACCCAGACGTCATGGCCGATAACGACCGGATACGCGCGGCGCCAGGCGAAGAACTCCGCCTCGTCGAGTTCGCCCGGGAAATAGGCGCTGGCGCGATAAGTGATGTGTGACTGGGTTGCCCGGTCCATCGGGTGGTTGCCGGGATTGATCCGCGTCATGGCCGCGATCGAGCAGAACTTGCCCAATGTCGTGGAGGCAATATCGCTGTCGTTGACCACATACGAGTAGTCGGCGAGCACGACCTCGAGCAACTGAGTGCGTGCGCCGACTTCCGTATAGGCGCCGAGCCTGCTGTCTCTGACGTCGGCGGTCGGGTGGATCAGTGGCTCGGTGGAGAGCGCCTTTTTGCCCATGACTCAATGCAGGTGGATCAATGCAGGTCGATCGCGGTGATTTCGGCCGCGGACCATGCCTCTACGACCTGGATGACAGGGGAATGACAAGGCGGTGATTTGCACCGGGTGACGTGGTCGGCGATCGCTGCGAGCGGCCTGGGCGTCGTGATCGTTCCTGCGGTCTGCGGGCGTCAGCCATGCTTGCGTTATCCCCGATCCGCTCACGCGCGGGGCGACCGGTCATCGCTATGTCATCTGGATGTCATGTTGGCTGGCTTTATGAGCACGCAACAGCATTGAGAACTTGTCGGGGCCAACTTGACGGCAACTGATCAGTCGCGGCACGTCTCGAAGACGCATGAAAGTCATCGTGATGCGGACCGCCGCGCGGCCATGGCCGTGCTTGCGGACGCACGCGTCGACGAGATCGAGCAGGGCCTGAAGGCGGCGACGGCGCCTGTCGACTACGTCGAATTGCGCCCGACCGAGACCGGCCTGGTCATGTTGCGGGGACGCATCGGCGGCGACGGCGATCGCTTCAACGTCGGCGAGGCGACGGTGACGCGCTCGGCGGTGCAGATTGCGTCGGGCGAGGTCGGCTTTGCTTATATCCTCGGGCGCGATCAGAAGAAGGCCCGGTTGTGCGCTGTCTGCGACGCGCTCTGGCAAAGCAAGAAGTATCGTGAGGCGGTCGAGCGATACGTGCTCGCTCCGGTACGGACCCGGGTCGAGGCTGAGCGGGCATCCAGGCGCGCGCAGACCGCGGCGACCAAGGTGGACTTCCTCACCCTCGTGCGCGGCGAGGACTGATCGGCATGCTGGCGCCAGCTTTCCCCGCGCCGGTGATCGCAAACCAGGTCGTGTTCCGCGCGGTCATGGACGCCGTCGCGCGGCCGGGTGAGGTCAAAGCCTTGCCGCCCGCGGTTGGCGCACCGTCGCCGCTGAACAACACCGCGGCGCTGGCGCTGGCTTTGCTCGACTACGAGACGCCGCTGTGGCTCGATCCGCCGCTGGCGAAGATTCCCGCGGTCGCCGAATGGATCCGCTTTCATACCGGAGCGCGCGTGACGGGGGATCCGCGGCAGGCCGCGTTCGCCTTCATCGCCGATCCTGCGCATGCGCCGCCCTTCGACCAGTTTGCGCTCGGCACCAGCGAGTACCCGGACGGCTCGACCACACTGATCCTGCAGGTTGACCGCTTCGGCGCCGGGCAGTGCCTGTCGCTCACCGGCCCCGGCATTGCCGATGTCAGGACGTTCTCGGCCGAGCCGTTGCCGGCTGATCTCCATGATCGGCTCGTCGTCAACCGTGCGCTGTTTCCGCGAGGTGTCGACCTGATCCTGGTTTCAGCGAATTCCGTGGCGGCGCTGCCGCGCTCGGTCGTCNCGGCGCGAGGTTGACGATGTACGTTGCGGTCAAGGGCGGCGAGCGCGCGATCGAGAACGCCCACACGCTGCTCGCGGACGCGCGGCGCGGCGACCGGACGGTGGCTGAGCTTTCGCTCGAGCAGGTTTCGGAACAGCTTGCGCTCGCGGTCGACCGCGTGATGAGCGAGGGATCGCTCTACGACCGCAGGCTCGCCGCGCTCGCCATCAAGCAGGCCCGCGGCGACCTGATCGAGGCGATCTTCCTGCTGCGCGCCTTTCGGACGACCTGTCCGCGCTTCGGCGCGTCCGAGCCGCTCGACACCGCCGACATGGATGTGAGGCGGCGCATCTCCGCGATTTTCAAGGACCTGCCCGGCGGGCAGGTCCTGGGGCCGACCTTCGACTACACCCATCGGCTGCTCGATCCGGGACTTGAGGATGGGTCCGATGTCGCCGCGCCCCGCACGGCGCCGCACGACGAGGCGCCGGTGCGCCCGGTGACCGATCTGCTCCTGGGTGACGACCTGATCGAACGCCAGCCCCGATGCGAGGAGTCCGCAGAGGTGGGTGACTTGACGCGCGACCCCCTGACGTTTCCGGCTGGACGGGATCTGCGCCTGCAGAATCTGGCTCGCGGCGACGAGGGCTTTCTTCTGGCGCTCGGCTATTCGACCCAGCGCGGTTACGGCCGCACCCATCCCTTCGCCGGCGAGATCCGCTTCGGCGAGGTCGAGGTCGAATTCTTTGCCGAGGAGATCGGCTTTGCCGTCCCGCTCGGCCGGATCGCGGTGACCGAGTGCCAGATGATCAATCAGTTCAAAGGCTCGTCGACCGAGCCGCCGCGCTTCACCCGCGGCTACGGGCTGGCGTTCGGGCAAAGCGAACGCAAGGCGATGTCCATGGCGCTCGTCGACCGAGCCTTGCGCGCGCGCGAGCTCGGCGAAGAAGTGAAAGCGCCGGCGCAGGACGAGGAGTTCGTGCTGTCGCATGCCGACAATGTCCAGGCGACCGGATTTGTCGAGCACTTGAAGCTGCCGCATTACGTTGATTTTCAGGCCGAGCTCGGGCTGGTGCGGCAGATGCGCGAGGAGTTCGCGGCTGCCGGCGGTGACGCCGACAAGGCCTTGTGGGATGCGGCGGAATGAGCGCGCCGGTCTACAACTTCGCTTATCTCGACGAGCAGACCAAGCGCATGATTCGCCGCGCGATTCTCAAGGCCATCGCGATCCCGGGATATCAGGTGCCGTTCGCCAGCCGGGAAATGCCGATGCCCTATGGCTGGGGCACCGGGGGTGTGCAGGTCACGGCGGCGATTCTCGGACCCGATGACGTGCTCAAGGTGATCGATCAGGGTTCCGACGACACCACCAATGCTGTCTCGATCCGCAAGTTCTTCGCCAAGACCGCCGGAGTCCGCACCACCACTCGCACGACGGAGGCGACGGTCATCCAGACGCGCCATCGCATCCCCGAGACCGCGCTCAATGAGCAGCAAGTCCTGGTCTATCAGGTTCCCATTCCTGAGCCGCTGCGGTTCTTGGAGCCGCGCGAGACCGAAACGCGGCGAATGCATGCGCTCGCCGATTACGGCGTGATGCACGTCAAGCTTTACGAGGACATCGCCCGCCACGGCCACATTGCGACCACCTATGCGTATCCGGTCAAGGTCGACGGGCGATACGTGATGGATCCGTCGCCGACGCCGAAATTCGACAACCCGAAAATGAACGACTGTGCCGCGCTGCAGCTGTTCGGCGCCGGCCGGGAGAAGCGCATCTACGCGATCCCGCCCTATACCGAGGTGGTCTCGCTCGATTTTGAAGACCATCCATTCGAGCGCTATCGCTACCAGGGAATTTGTGCGCTCTGTGGCTCCGCTGAAAGCTTCCTCGACGAAGTCGTGACCGACGACCGCGGCGGACGCATGTTCCTGTGTTCGGACACCGACTATTGCGAAAGCCGCCGAGAGGCGGCCGATGCCGCCGCTCTGCCGGAAGCCACGGAGCCGCGCCATGCTTGACCAGGCCGAGCTCCTGCTTCGGCCGGCGGCGGCGGCCGACCTGCGGCAGGTTCTCGATCTCTATGCGCAGCCCGATTTCGATGCCGGCAAAGTGCTGCCGCTCGAGACCGCCCGGCAGCTGTTCGAGCGTTTCGATGACTATCCCGATTACACGCTCTACGTCGCCGAGCGGGGTGGGGACATCGTCGGCAGCTTCGCCTTGCTGGTGATGCATAACCTCGGCCATCTCGGCGCGCCGTCCGCGATCCTGGAGGATGTCGTGGTCGCGCCAGCCCTGCAGGGCCAAGGCATCGGAAAAGCGATGGTACGGTTCGCGCTCGATCTCTCTCGCGCCAAGGGCTGCTACAAGCTGACCTTGGCCTCGAACGCCAAGCGCACGCGCGCGCACGCCTTCTACGAGTCCCTGGGCTTCGAGCGCCACGGCCTGAGCTTCCGCGTGGGTTTCACCCAGGTCGAGATGGACGAGCGCGAATTCGATCAAGCCGCGCGCGATGTGGCGGCGCCATGACGCAGCGGGACGCCGATCGGCCGCTGCTGGTCGCGGAGGGCCTGAGCAAATGGTACGGCAAGCAGATCGGCTGCCGGGATGTCTCGTTCGCTCTCTATCCGGGCGAGGTGATCGCCGTGGTCGGGGAATCCGGGTCCGGCAAATCGACGCTGCTGCAGTTGCTGTGCTCACAGATCGAATCTTCTTCCGGCCGCGTGCTCTATCGCATGCGCGATGGCGTGACCCGCGATCTCGCGGCACTCGGCGAGGCGGAGCGACGATTTCTCCTTCGTACCGACTGGGGTTACGTCCATCAGGATCCAACTTGCGGTCTGCGGATGACCGTGTCCGCCGGGGCGAATGTCGGCGAGCGCCTGATGGCGCTCGGCTGGCGGAACTATGGCCATATCCGCCGGACCGCAGGCGATTGGCTGGGCCGGGTGGAAATCGACGATGCGCGCATCGACGATGCGCCGACAACCTATTCGGGCGGAATGCGCCAGCGGCTGCAGATCGCCCGCAATCTGGTCACCCAGCCCCGCCTCGTGTTCATGGACGAGCCGACCGGCGGGCTCGACGTTTCGGTCCAGGCGCGGCTCCTCGATCTGCTGCGTGGATTGGTCGCCGAGCTCTCGCTCGCGGCAGTGATCGTGACCCACGACTTGGCCGTCGCACGGCTGTTATCCCACCGCACTATGGTGATGAAGAACGGGGCGGTGGTCGAGACCGGATTGACCGACCAGGTGCTGGAAGACCCACGCGAGGCGTACACGCAGCTGCTCGTGTCGTCGGTCCTGCCGCCGTGAGACCGCTGATGTCGACCGTACTCGAGCTGACCGCGGTATCGAAAACCTTCAAGATGCACCTGCAGGGCGGTATTCGTCTGCCGGTGGTCTCCGGCGTCGCGTTCGGCGTCGAGGCGGGAGAATGCGCCGTGCTCGCCGGTCCATCCGGCGCCGGCAAGAGCTCGATCCTGAAAATGATCTTCGGCACCTATCGCTGCGACGCAGGCAGCATCGTCGTCCGGCATGGCGGCGACGCGGTCGACGTCGCCACGGCGGAGCCACGGCAGATTCTGGAGCTGCGCCGCAATTCGCTCGGCTATGTCAGCCAGTTTCTACGCGCCGTTCCGCGCGTGGCGGCGATCGATGTGGTAGCGGAGCCGTTGGTGATCGCGGGCGTCGCGCGCAAACAGGCTCGGCAAAAGGCGGCCGACCTGCTGTCCCGCCTCAACATCCCGGAGCGGCTTTGGCCGCTGCCGCCGGCAACGTTTTCGGGCGGAGAGCAGCAGCGCGTCAACATCGCAAGGGGCTTCGTGTCCGATCTGCCGCTGCTTCTTCTGGACGAGCCCACTGCCTCGCTTGACGCCGGCAACCGTGCGGTCGTGGTCGACCTGGTGTCGGAAAAAAAACGGTGCGGCGCGGCCGTGGTTGCGATCGTCCACGACGAAGATGTGCGCACGGCGATTGCCGATACCGTCGTTGACGTCACGCGATTCACCGCAACGGCCCCGGGGGTATCATGAGCGCCTCCGGCGTCGTCCTGTCGAATGCCCGCGTCGTTCTCGCCGATCGTGTGATCGGGTGCGGTTGGGTCGCCGTGATGAATGGCCTTATTGTCGAGATCGGCGAAGGGGATGCTCCGGAGCCGGGGAAGGATCTCGCCGGCGACCTTCTTCTCCCCGGTCTGGTGGAGCTCCATACCGATCATCTCGAGGCGCACTACATGCCGCGGCCCAAGGTTCACTGGGACCCGGTCGCGGCGGTCGTGTCCTACGACGGCCAACTCGCGACCTGCGGCATCACCACCGTGCTCGACTCGCTGCGCGTGTGGCGTGAAGAGGGCGCGGAGGAGGTCGACGGCGAAGCAGAGGTCCTGGCCGAGGCCATTGCAACCGCGCGCGACGCGGATCTCCTTCGCATCGAACACTTTCTGCATCTGCGCTGCGAGGTGCCGATGCCGAACGTCGTCGCGGAAACCCGGGAGTTGATCGGGCGGCCGGACGTCCGGCTCCTCTCGCTCATGGACCATACGCCGGGGCAACGGCAGTTTCGCGACGAGCGCAAGTTGCGGGACTATTACCGCGGCAAGAACGGCGGCATGACCGACGCCGAGCTTGATGTGCTTTTTGTCAGGCGAATCGAACATCAGGCCGCTCATGCCGAGGCAAACCACCGCGACATTGTCGCTCTCGCGCGCACCCACAACACGCCGTTGGCCAGCCACGACGATACCACCTCCGATCACGTCGCCGAAGCGATCCGCGACGGTGTATCGATCGCCGAGTTTCCGACCACGGTCGAGACGGCAAGGGCGTTGCATGCAGTAGGCGTCCGGGTCCTGATGGGAGCGCCCAATCTGGTGCGTGGCGGTTCCCACGCCGGCAACGTCGCGACCGCGGAATTGGCGCGCGCCGGTGCGCTCGACGTACTCTCCTCGGACTACGTGCCGGCGAGCCTGTTGATGGCGGCCCTGGCGCTGCCGAAGGCCGTGCCCACGATCGGACTCGCGGCCGCGGTCCGTACGGTGACCAAGACTCCCGCCGAGGCGGTCGGATTGACCGACCGCGGCGAGATCGCGGTCGGCAAACGCGCCGATCTCATCCGCGTACGCGTGGCGGGCGATGTGCCGGCGGTTCGCAGCGTATGGCGCGACGGCCGGCGGGTGGCATGAGCCTGATCGCAACCGTTCTTGGGGTTCTGCGGCCGCGCTCGGATTTGATCGGTCCGGGCCGGCTGGTGCTGGTAGTCGGACCGAGCGGCGCCGGCAAGGACACGTTGATCGCAGGCGCCCGCGCGGCATGCCGCGATGACGCGGCGGTTGTTTTTCCGCGGCGGGTGGTGACGCGGCCGGCGTCGAGCTTCGAAGACAACGATTTCGTCTCCAAGGCGGCTTTCGAGCAGGCGGCGGCGAAGGATGCGTTCGCATTCTGGTGGAGCGCGCACGGCCATGATTATGGAATTCCTCGCGCGATCGATGTCGATATCGAATCTGGACGGACGGTCGTTTGCAACGTGTCGCGGACCGTGGTCGAAGCGGTCCGCAAGCGCTACGCTCACGTCATGACGATCCTGGTCACGGCGCCGAAGAACATTCTTGCCGAACGCCTGGCGGCGCGGGATCGTGCCAGCGATGGACGAATCCTGGAACGGCTGGCTCGGAGCGACATCGCGGGTGCGTCCTGCCGGCCGGATGTCATCATCAATAATATCGGTGAGCCGGCGCGCGGCGTGCGAAAGCTCCTGGATACCGTCAACGCCAACGGCATCCTTGCCGGCTGACGGGCCGCTCGCCCGCGAGCCGCAGCGAGCGCGCCGCTCATGAAG
>JGI12053J15887_10000056_pt1 | contig 32289 bp, 26 predicted proteins | sample MedBloCAOM1_O3_FD_15887 | JGI IMG/M metagenome (IMG submission 15887)
AGCCGCCAATCTGCGCGACGCGATCCGGGCGCAGGCCGCCGGGCGGCTCGGCTGCGCGCCCGCCGAGATCGAGATCGTCGAAGGCACCAAGGCCGTTGGGCCCGGCGGCAAGTCGATCCCGCTGAAAGGGCTTTCGACCGACGGCATCTCGGCCGAGGGCGCCTTCCTCAACAAGAAGCACACCTATACCTACGGCGCCCATGCCGCGCATGTGGCGGTCGACCCCAAGCTCGGCCACGTGGAGCTCATCGACTATGTCATCGTCGAGGATTGCGGCCGCATCATCAATCCGCTGACGGTGCACGGTCAGGCCATAGGCTCGGCGGTGCAAGGGCTGGGCGGTGCCATGATGGAGCATCTTGTCTACGACCAGCAGGGCCAGCTCCTGACCGGCTCGCTCGCCGACTATCTTATCCCGACCGCCAGCGACTTCCCGAACATCCGCGCCATCGTGCTGGAAAATTCCCCCTCCCCGATCAACCCGCTCGGCGCCAAGGGCGCCGGCGAGGGTGGCATCATCGCGGCCGGCGGCGTCATGGCCAATGCGGTTGCCAATGCGCTCAGCACATTCGACGTGCAGCCGCGCGAGCTTCCGCTTACGCCCACGCGCATCTGGGAACTGGTACAGGCCGCGCGCAAGATTCCTGACCCCTCACCCTGACGCGTCCGGCCGAGGGCCGCGCGACAATCGAGTGCGTCGTGCTTCATTGACTGGCTGCGCAATGCGGATAGGCTCAGCCTCAACAATCCCCTTCGACAGGAGTTAAGCCATGAGTGTCGCACGACATCCGCGCCCGCCGGAACTGGTCGATGTCCCGATCGAGGACATCATGCAGAAGTTTGTCGGGCGCTTTCGCGAGAAGAAGCCGGACTGGGCGGCATTCGAGGATGCCAAGATCGAGGGCTACAAGCGCGCGCAGCACCGCTTCATCGGCGCGGGCGGCTCCGGCAAACACACCGATCCGACCGTGATTCCAGCAAAGAACTTCACCTTGTCGATCATGTATGTGGAGCCGGGTCAGGGAAATGCGGCACACACCCATGAGGTCGAAGAGTGCTTCTTCGTGCTGCAGGGCTACCTCGACGTCTTTGTCGAGGACGAAAGCGGCAAGCGCCTCACTACTCGGCTGGGTCCGTGGGAATGCATCGCCTGTCCGGCCGGCGTCATCCACGGCTACCAGAACGACAGCCTGGAGCCGGTCTACTTTCAGGTCATGATCGGGCGCGCCAAGCCCGAGACCATGGGCTACGCCGACGAGGACCTCTACAAGAAGCGGGATGCGCACCTGAAGGCGGTGTGACCCCGGAGCTGGATAGACCAGCATCCGAATTGCTTGTTCCAGCGTCAGCGACACGAGCTGGAGGTTGCAGATGCACGCTGTACTCGCGGTTGCTGTTGCCGCCATTCTTGCCGTAGCGGCGCCGGCTCACGCGCAGGACTGGCCGCAGCGGCCGGTAACGATCGTGGTGCCGTTCGCCGCGGGGGGCTCGGCGGACCTGCTTGCGCGCATATTGCAGCAGCACATGCAGGTGAAGTTCGGCGTTCCGTTCGTGGTCGAGAACAGGTCGGGTGCCGGCGGCAGCATCGGCACCGGCGTGGTGGCGAAGGCGCCTCCCGACGGCTACACGCTGTTGTTGGGGACCTTGAGCGGCAACGTCATCAACGGGTTCCTCTATACCAAGCTGCCATACGACGTTGAGCGGGATTTCCAGCCCGTCTCGCTGCTTGTGCACCTGCCGAACCTGCTGGTCGTGAATACGAAGCTTTCGGCAAAGACCGTTCCCGAGTTGATCAACCATCTCAAGGCAAGCGACGGCAAGGTGAACTACGGCTCGTCCGGCAACGGAACCTCGTCGCATCTTTCGGCCGTGATGTTCCAGCTCGCAAGCGGCACCAAGATGACCCATGTGCCGTTCCGCAGCACGGCGGACGAATTGAACAGCATGATCGGCGGGCACATCGATCTCGCCATCGACAGCATGACGACGCTTTGGCCGCAGGCCCAGGCGGGCGTGGTGCGGGCGATTGCCGTCACCAGCGCGAAACGCGTCCCAACGGCCCCGGAACTGCCGACCATCGGCGAAACGCTCAATGGATTTTCAGTGAGTGGATGGCAAGGCTTGTTCGCTCCCGCCGGAACCCCGCGACCGATCGTCGATAAGATCGCGGCGGAGGTGAAGCGGATTTTCGAGTTGCCCGAGGTCGTGACCGCGCTCAAGAACGTCGGTGGGGAGCCGTCGCCGTTGAGCCCCGATGAGTTTGCGCAGTTCATCCAGAGCGAACGGCCGAAGTGGAGGGACGTCGTCAAAGCATCGGGCGTCCAGGTCGATTGATGACATTCAAGCAGGATTGGAGATTGGCATGCGCCGTGCTCTCGCGGCCGCGGTAGCCGCCGCCTTTTTCCTCGCGGTCCCGGCCAAGGCGCAGGAATGGCCGCAGCGGCAGGTGAGTGTGGTGGTGCCGTTCGCTGCAGGGGGCTCGACCGACCTGATCGCCCGCATCATCGCGCAACACATGCAGGCGACATTCGGCGTTCCGTTTGTCGTCGAGAACAAGGCGGGCGCCGGCGGCAGCATCGGCACCGGCATGGTGGCCAAGGCGCCGAACGACGGCTACACGCTCCTCGTCGGGACCGTCAGCTCCAATGCCATCAACGCGTTCCTCTACAGCAAGCTTCCCTTCGACGTGGCCCGCGACCTCCAGCCGGTGTCGCTGCTGGCGCGGCTGCCCAATCTCCTGTTCGTGCACCCGAAGATTCCGGCCAAGACGGTGGCGGAGCTGATCGACTATCTCAAGGCGAACGACGGCAAGGTGAACTACGGTTCGTCCGGCAACGGCACGTCCTCGCATCTGTCCTCCGTGATGTTCCAGATGGCGAGCGGGACCAAGATGACGCACGTGCCGTTCCGCAGCACCGGCGAGGTGATGAACAGTATCCTCGGCGGCAATATCGAACTGGCGATCGACAGCATGACGACGGCCTGGCCGCTCGCCCGGACCGGCCAAGTCCGCGCCATCGCCGTTACGACCCCGCAACGCAGCGCAACCGCGCCGGACCTGCCCACCATCGGCGAGACCCTGAACGGCTTTCAGGCGACCGCGTGGCAGGGACTTTTTGCGCCGGCAGGAACGCCGCGCCCGATCGTGGACAAGCTCGCGAACGAGGTGAGGCGGATCCTGGAATTGCCGGAGGTGGTCAAGTCGCTGACGGAGTTGGGAGCCGAGCCGGCGCCCTCTACGCCCGACGAGTTCGTCGCCTATACCGCGGCCGAGCGCGCGCGCTGGGGCGAGGTGGTCAGAGCCTCGGGCGCCAAGATCGATTGATCAGCGCGGTGGCGCCGTAACGCTGGGCAAAGCGAAGCGTGCTACTGCGGCTCGATCTTCGCGAGCGCGACCAGTTCGCCCCAGCGCTTGATTTCCCGCGCCAGCAGGTCGCGCAGCGTGTCCGGCGTGCCGGGAAATGGCTCGTTAGCGAATTTGGTAAGAAACTCCGTCGTCTCCGGCATCGCGACAATGCGTTCGAAGGACGACGCCAACTTGTCGACGATCGGCTGCGGCGTGCCCGCGGGCAGGAATACGCCCCACCACGGCGTGAGCTCGATGCCGGGGTAGCCGGCCTCCGCCAGCGTCGGCACGTCGGGCAGGACGGCAGATCGCTTCGCCGATGTCACCGCAATCGCGCGGATGCGTCCGGCCTTCGCCTGCTCGACCACCCAGGTGGCGTCGGTGAAGGTGAAATCGGTATGGCCGTTGATCATGTCGTTCACGGAATCGGCGATGTTCTTGTAGGCCACGCGCTTGACGTCGATCTTGGTCGCGTCCTTGAACAGTTCGGCGGCGACGATGCCAGTATTGTTGGAGCCGCCGTAGAACCCGCCGTCGCGCCCCTTGAGATGCTTGACCAGGTCGGCGACCGAATGGATCGGCTTTTTGGCGTCGACGATGAGCACGAACGGCAGGCTCGCCAGCGTCGTCACCGGGGTGAAGTCCTTGATCGGATCGAACGGCAGCTTCTTGTAGAGATACGGCGCCGCGGCCATGGTGGAGCTCGCGGGGGTGATGGAGATCGTGTAGCCGTCGGGCTTGGCCTTGGCCACCGTTTCGCTCGCGATATTGCCGGTGGCGCCCGCCTTGTTCAGCACAATGACCGGTTTGCCCAGAACCTCACTGAGCTTGGCGCTGAAATAGCGCACCGTGATGTCGGCGCCGGTGCCCGCCGCGAACGGGCAGACCGCGGTGATCTCCTTCGCCGGGTAGCCCTGGGCATGTGCTGGCGGCGCGAAGGCCAGAAGAATTGAAACAGCCGACCAAAGCGCCGAACGTCTCGTTTCGATTCTCATCGAGATTCTCCGCGATCTCAAACCGTTGCGCCGTCAAGCGCAATTCACTCCGCCGCTTCCCGACGAACGCCCTGCGGCAGGCGATCGCGGAAATGCGGCAGGATCTCCTCCGCAATCGCCGTCATGTTCGCGCGCGCCATATCGTTTGGCATGGTGCCGAACTGGGTCTTGGTCAGCGAGGTGTTGAAGCCCGCAAGATCCTGATATTCGGCGAGCTTCTCGCGCACAGTGTTGGGGCTTCCCACGATCACGACGCCGTTCTTGATCACGTCCTCGACCGACTGCGGCTTGCCCGTCACCTTCGCCGCGCGCACGCGTTTCATGGAAACAGCGTCCGTATAGCCCGGCGGCAGCAGCATCTCGGTGGGCATCTTGAGGAAGTAATTCATGAGCGCTTCCAGATGCGGCCGTGCTTCCCGGACCGCCTTCTCGTCGGTTTCCGCGACATAGATCGTGTTCGACCAGGCAAGCTGGTCGGGCGAGGCCTGGTAGCCCGCCTTCTCGGCCTCGTCGCGATACATCTGGAAGAAACGCGCCACCGCGGCGATCGGGCTCAGCGTCTGGCAATAGGTGTAGCGCATGCGCGCGGCCCAGCGGATGGTCGAGCCGGAGCCTTGTGAGGGAATCCAGATCGGCGGATGCGGGGTCTGGTACGGCCGCGGCCAAGGATTCACATATTTGAACTGATAATGCTTGCCGACATAAGGGAACGGCCCCGGCTCGGTCCACGCCCGCACGATGAGGTCGTGCGCCTCGGCGTAACGCTCCTGCGAATAGGCCGGATTGATCCCCATGGCGTGATATTCGGCCCCGATGCCGCGCACGAAACCCGCGATCACCCGCCCGCGCGTGAGATTATCGAGAATCGCATATTCCTCCGCGATCATGAGCGGGTTGTTGAGGAGCGGCAGCGCGCGGCCGAGGATGGCAAGTTTGGCGCGCTTGACGCTGCGCGCGAGCGCGCCGGCAAGAACGCCGGGGATCGGCATCATGCCGTAGGCGGTCTGGTGATGCTCGTTCAGGCACACGCCGTCGAAGCCGAGCTGGTCGGCGAACTCCATCTGGTCGAGATAGTCGTGATAGAGCTCGGCACCCTTTTGCGGATCGTAGTGGCGATTGGAAAACGTGACCCAGGCCGAGCCGTTCTTTTCGATCGCGTCGAGATCGGCGTGCCGATAAGGCATGAGATGAAAGTTGAAGATCTTCATGCTGCGATCCTCATTGCGCCAATGAACGATTTGAGTTCGGCGGCAAAGACGTCCGCCTTTTCCACTTCCGGCAGGTGCCCGCAGTCCGGAATGATCACCGCTTTCGACTCGGGGATCAGCTTCTGATAGGCGAAGGCATAGTCCTTCGGAAACAGCCGGTCGTGCTCGCCCCAGATCAGTAGCGTCGGCACGTCGATCCGGTGCAGCCATTTCTGCAGATGTGGATCGTGGCTGCGCGGCTGCCAGACCAGCTTGGCCGTGGTCATCCGGTTCTTGAGCGCAACGTCCTCGACTTCGGGCCGCAGCGCACGCGCGAGCACGACGTCGGCGAGTTTCTGATCATGGAAGAGGTCGCGAACGCGCTGCTCGTCGCTGCTGAGGAAGGTATCGACCTGCGGAATGTCCTTGACGTGGATGCCGGCGGCCGATGCGAGTGTCAGCGAGGCGAGACGACTCGTATTGCGCACCGCAAGCTCCGCCGCCACCCAGCCGCCCAGCGACTGCCCGACCAGATGGACGCCGTCGAGATCAAGTTGTTCTAGAAAATCGAGATAGAAGTTCGCGAGGTCAGGAACGGTGTCGAGCCACGGCGGCGTTTCCGATTCACCAAAGCCGGGATGCTCCGGGACGATCACGTCGAACGTCTCCGCCAGCCGGGACATGAAGGGCAGCCAGCTTCCGGCACCCCCGCCGCCGTGAAGAAAGAGCATCGGATTTCCGGAACCGCCCCGCATGACGCGGATGCGGCAATCTCGGACCGAGATCATCGAGACGGAATGATCAACCATGTCCCTCCTCGCGTTGCGTTTCCTCGGGTCGTTGCCCGTTTGCGGCAATTATGCCCCTCGAATATCAAGCACATATACACTAACCTGCCGTCCGACCGATTGCGATGGCCGCCAAGCCCCGCGCGTCCGCGATCTGGTCGAATCGAATTTCCCGTCCGCCGAAAGGAAGAGCCGATGTACGCGCCCGCCGGAGTGAAAACGAACACCGATTATCCGATCCCGGACACCATGAAAGCATGGGTGCTCGGCGATCCCGGGCAGCTCTCGTTGACGGACAAGCCGGTGCCGGTGCCGAAGAAAGCCGAGGTGCTGGTGCGCATCGACGCGGTGGCAATCTGCGCGACCGATCTGGAGATCATCTATCACGGGCCGCCAGCGTCGATCCTCGGCGGGATGCCGCACAACAAGAACTTCACCCCCGGGCACGAATATATGGGCACAGTGGTCGCACTCGGACCGGGAGTCGACGAATACAAGATCGGCCAGCGAATAACCGTCGAGATCCACGCGGGCTGCGGCCAGTGCAAGCGCTGTCGCGAAGGCATGTACACCGCCTGCCACAACTACGGGCTCAATTACGGCGACGTCGACAAGGGCCATCGCGCCAACGGCTTCACCACCGACGGCGGCTTCTGCGAATATCAGGTCAACCACATCAACACGCTCGTTGCGATCCCGGACGAGATGTCGGACGAAGAGGCGACGCTGGTCGTCACCGCCGGCACGGTCATGTACGGGCTCACCGAACTCGGCGGGCTGGTTGCGGGCGAGAGCGTGGTGGTGACAGGCCCGGGCCCGATCGGGCTCCTCGGCGTCGCGGTCGCCAAGGCCATGGGCGCCCATCCCGTCATCCTCACCGGGACACGCGACAACCGGCTCAAGATCGGGCTGGAGCTTGGCGCCGACCACGTCATCAATGTGCGCAAGGAAGACGCGGTCGAGGCGGTGCGCCGGCTCAATGGCGGCAAGGGCGTCGACTACGTGGTGGAGTGCTCGGGCGCGCCCAACGCCGTCAACGAAGCGATCCGCATGGTGAACCGCGGCGGCAAGGTCTGCCTCGCCGCGTTTCCGCATGAGGAGACGCCGGTCGACGTCGCCCATATCGTGCGCAACAATATCTACGTCTACGGCATCCGCGGCGAAGGCAAGAGCGCGACGCACCGGGCCGAAGCGTTCATGACTCAGAAGCGGTTCGACGCCACCAAGATCCATACCCACACCTTCCCGCTCGCCGATCTGCCGACCGCGATCCGCTATGCCAAGGACCGCGTCGAGGATGCGATCAAGGTGGTGGTGAAGGCGCGCGGCGTATCCGCGGCCCACAAGGTGGCGGCGGAGTGACGCTTTGCCCGCGGAGCTGGCGCCGAGGCAATTCTCGGCTGTCATGCCCGCGCAGCCGGGCATCCAGTAGTTCAAGACGGCGGGCTGGCGCTCGACACCCGTGGTTGTCATCGTCCGCTGTCCCGGACGATGACAGTGCGGAAGCCCGGGACATGCTTGCTTCCGTGTCGCCGGACGTGATCGACGCCAAGACCGACGCTGCCGAGTGAGACTGGCCACAAGCAAAACGACAGCCGGAGGATTCAATGCGACGCTCGAGGAGATTGGGACTGTTCTGGCTCGCGGCCTTGGCCTTGTGCGCCGCGCCCTTGGATGCGCGGGGACAGGGCTATCCGTCCCGACCCATCACGGTGGTGGTGCCCTTCCCGGCCGGTGGTCCGAGCGACGTCGTCGCCCGCATCGTGACGGAGCAGATGGGAAAAATCCTCGGCCAATCCATGGTGATCGAGAATGTCAGCGGCGCCGGCGGCACGATCGGAAGCGCTCGGGTGGCAGCGGCACATCCAGACGGCTACACGTTGCTCGCGGGCAGCATGGGATCCCATGTCGCCGCCCCCGTCCTCACGCCCAACGTGAAATACGATTCCGAGCGCGACTTCGAACCGATCGGCTTCACCGCCCATGCGCCGGCCGTCATTGTCGCCAAGAAGGATTTCCCGGCCAAGGACCTGCGCGAATTCGTCGACTACCTGAAAAAGAATGGCAACAGCGTCAAGCAGGCGCATGGCGGCATCGGCGCGTCGTCGCACATGGCATGCTTGCTTTTCACCGCCGAAGCAGGGGTGCAGCCCGCCCTCGTGGCCTATCGCGGTACCGGTCCGGCGCTGAATGATCTCATCGGCGGGCACGTCGATTTCTTTTGCGAGCAGGCGGTCAGTGTCGCTCCGCAGATTTCAGGCGGCACCATCAAGGCGTATGGTGTGTCGTCGCGCGAGCGCCTGGCAATCCTTCCCGACGTCCCGACGGCAAAGGAAGCCGGCATCGACTATCAGATGAGCATCTGGGCCGGCATCTTTGCGCCCAAGGGCACGCCGAAGGACATTATCGACAAGCTCGCGGTAACCCTCGACCAGGCGCTCGACGACCCCGGCGTCCGCAAGCGTCTGTCCGATCTCGGCGGATCGCTTCCGGGCAAGGACGAGCGCACGCCGGCGAAGTTCGATGCCTTCGTGAAGGCGGAAATCGCCCGCTGGTCGCCTATTTTGAAAGCAGCCAATGTCGAGGCGAAGTGATGATGCGCGGGGTCCACAAAGATCCCGGCGGCCGGCGCCGGGAGGTTTTCAGCGCCTATTCCCGGAAAATCGGAGATCAGCCGCGTCGCATCCAAGTACGCACGTCAAACCTATTGACTCGCATAACCCGAATCTTGTAGAAATTGCGCACGATCCAAGAGTGTGAATGACGCCCGGGCGGAACACCGCGCCGGGCTTTTTTGTCGCCCCGGCTGGCCGGCGTCCTGTTTTTCTCCTGTTATTAACAGGAGCGGCGCTCCATTTGGTGCCGTTTTGGCTTCCTCGACCAGCTGCCAAAACTTTGGGCAGATAGAATAATTTGCCGTCACCGGCGGGCCGCTTGGAACTTCGATCTACCAGCGTTTACATCTGTAAACGGGAATGGTCGCTGGCATGGCTTTTGCGATATAGTCCCGGGGACTGGGGAAAATCGTGCCACTGGCGAATGGAGTGCGCATGCCGTCTTCGGCCCCGAAGCTTTGCGTTGATGACGTCAGCATGACGTTCAAGACGCCGACCGGCACCTTCCAGGCGCTGGCTCCGGTCACGCTGTCGATCCCGCAAGGCAGGTTCGTCAGCCTGATCGGGCCGTCTGGTTGCGGAAAAAGCACGATTTTCAACATCATCGCCGGCCTGCTCGAGCCCAGCGGCGGCCGGGTGATGATCGACGGGGTCGACGCCACCGGCACCATCGGCCGCGTCGGCTACATGCTGCAGAAGGATCTCTTGCTGCCCTGGCGTACCGTGCTCGACAACACCATTCTCGGCATGGAAATCCAGGGCGTACCGCTGCGCCAAGCGCGCGAGCGGGCGTTGCCGCTGCTCCATCGCTACGGGCTCGCCGGGTTTGAACATCTCTACCCGAACGCGTTGTCCGGTGGCATGCGCCAGCGGGCGGCATTGTTGCGCACGCTGTTGTTCGACACCGACGTCATCCTGCTCGACGAGCCGTTCGGAGCGCTGGACGCCCAGACCAAGTTGCAGATGCAGGAGTGGCTGATGCAACTGTGGGGCGACTTCAACAAGACCGTGCTGTTCGTCACCCACGACGTCGAGGAGGCGATCTATCTCTCCGATGAGGTTCACGTCATGGGCACGCGGCCAGGCCGGCTCATCGCGAGCATCCCGGTCACGCTTCCGCGCCCGCGCGTGCGCACCAGCGCGCTGACCCCGGACTTCCTCGCCATCAAGGAACGCTGCCTCGAGCTTCTCAGCGCGAACGCAGCGGGGGCCGCCCCGATGAACCAGGCAGCCTGAAGCCGTGACAAGGAGCGAGCGATGACGGTTCAGGATACTCCCGCTGTGGAAGCATTGGCGAGGCTGGAGCTCGCGCCGCAGACGTCAGCCGCGCCACCCGCGGGCCGCAAGCCGGTCCGGCGCCTTCCCGTGCAGAAGGACTGGCCGACCTGGGCCCTGGTCACCGTGCAAGTCGGCATCCTGGTCGGCGCGCTCTCGCTGTGGGAGATCGGCGCCCGCGCCGGCTGGATCGATGCCTTCTTCTGGTCGCAACCGAGCGCCATCGCCAACACGATGGGACTCTTCTTCGCCACGGGCGAGGCCTGGATCGACATCAGCTTCACCTTCCGCTCGACCATTTTCGGCTTCCTGCTCGGGACCGCGGCAGGCTCTCTGCTCGGCCTGTCGTTCTGGTGGTCGCGCAATTACGCCGCCATCGTGCAGCCTTACGTCATCTGCCTGGAGTCGATCCCCAAGCTCGCGCTCGCCCCGCTGATCATCCTGGTGTTCGGCATCGGCCTCTCGTCCAAGGTCGCGGTCGCGACCGCGCTGACCTTGGTGGTTTCGACGCTGACCGCCTATGCCGGCGTCAAGGCGCTCGATCCGGATGGCGAGAAGCTGTTCTATTCGCTCGGGGCCAGCAGGATGCAGGTGTTCCGCAAGCTGGTGGTTCCGTTCTGCCTGCCCTGGGTCATCTCGGTGCTGCGGGTGAACATCGGCCTCGCCCTGACCGGCGCGATCGTCGGCGAGTTCATCGCCTCGCAACACGGCCTCGGCCGCGCGATCCTCTATGCCGGCCAGACCTATGACATCGCGCTGGTCTGGGTTGCGGTGCTCGTGCTCTCGACCTTGGCCATCGTCATGTATGCAAGTGTATCGTGGCTCGAAAGCGTGCTGCGCAAAGGCGTGCGGCAATAGTGTGGAACCCGAACTCTCAGCAAACAGTGAGGACGTCATGAACAGGCGAAAATTCCTGCAATCGACCGCGACCCTCGGCGCGAGTTTCGGCCTCACGCTCGCAGCGCCGCCGTTCATCGCCCGCGCCGCGACCAAGGAGTTGCTGGTGGCCGAGCCGGTGCACAGCACCGGCTACCTGCCGATGTACATCGCGATGGCCAACAATTATTTCGCCGAGTCCGACATCGCGGTGAAGATCGTCACCATCGAGACCGGCTCCGGCCACACCAACGCGGTGCTCTCCGGTCAGGCCTTCGCCTTCATCGGCGGCCCCGAGCACAACGCCTTTGCCAAGGCGAAAGGCGCCGAACTGCGTGCCGTCGTGCACTGCGTCGACCGCGGCAACGTCTATCTCTGCGCGGCCAAGGGCCAGGATCCCAAGGACCGGGATTGGCCGGCTTACATGAAAGGTAAGACCATCGCAGTTGGCCCCTATGGCGGCACACCCAATTCCATCATGCGATACCTGCTCGGGAAGTGGAAACTCGATCCCAAACGCGACGTGACGCTGATCGAGGTGCCCAATTCCGCCGTTCCCGCCGCGGTGAGGGGCGGCCAAGCCGTGATCGGCAACAGCACCGAGCCCATGATCACGCAAGGCATTCGCAACGGCTTGTGGAGCGAGCCGTTTTTCAATGTGCCGAAAGAACTCGGGCCTTACGCTTACTCCACCATCAACGTCCGTCTCGACTCCATCCAGAAGGAGCCCGAGGTGGTGCGTGGCTTCGTCAAGGGAATGGTGAAGGGACTGAAATTCCTCTACGCCAATCCAAACGAGTCCGCGGAAATCGCCAAGAAGCAATTCCCCACCATGCCGCTCGATGACCTCAAGGCGACGCTCGACCGCTCGTTCAAAGACGAGATGTGGAGCAAGGACGGCATGATCAGCAAGGAAGCGTGGGCGACCGGCAGCGCGGTGGTGCGCGAAGCCGGCATCCTCAAGAGCGACGTCAAATACGAAGAGATCATCGACATGAGCTTCGTCGAGAGCGTGCGCGCGAGCCTTTGAGGCTCTCGCCTGCTGAAATCGAGAAGTGACCAAGAGAGGAAAGTGAGCCAACCATGTCAGAGCCCATCTGGAACAAGTTCCTTACCGACCGCGACAAGGCGGTGTTCGGGGCATCGGGGTACGGGGCCCGTGGCGGCTTCGGCAAGCGGCCGGCCCTGCTCATCATCGACGTGAACTACGCGTTCTGCGACGAGCGCCCCATGCCGATCCTCGAATCGATCAAGCGCTGGCGCAATTCCTGCGGCGAGGACGCCTGGGTCGCCATGCCTTATCTCAAGTCGCTGATCGACAAGGCCCACGCCAAGGGCATCCCGGTGATCTACACGACAGGCGTGCGGCGCGAGGACAATTGGGACAACGGCAGCTGGAGTTGGAAGAACGGCCGCTCCGACGAGGACATCGGCAGCAAGCCCGCGACCAACGTGGACGGCAACGAGATCGTCGCCGAGATCGCGCCGGCACCGCAGGATATCGTCGTGCTGAAGCAGAAGCCGTCGGGCTTCTTCGGCACCAACATGGCGAGCTATCTGACCCTGCTCGGGTGCGACAGCGTGATCGTCACCGGCACCACGACATCAGGCTGCGTGCGCGCGACCGTGCTCGACGCCTTCAGCCTGAACTACCGCATCGCGCTCGCCGAGGAAGGCTGCTTCGATCGCTCGCAGGCGAGCCATGCCATCAATCTCTGCGACATGAATGCGAAGTACGCCGACGTGGTGAAAACATCGGAGGTGCTCGCATTCTTCGACAGCCTGCCCGGCGGCATGTTCGATCTGCCGAAGGGGTCTGCCGCGCCGGCTCCCAAGCCCAAGCTGGCCGCGAATTTTTGACGCGTCTCTCGTATCCCGGGCGCAGCGCAACGCGAGTGCAAGGCACGAAGCGGTGCGCTGCAGACCCGGGATCGTTGCGAACATCGTCTTGCGGTCCCGGATCGGCGGTGCAGCACTCGCGCACTAAGGCTCATTTAGACTGCTTATATCTCCGCGCTCGCGCTGCACCGCATCAGGGACGCAGGCAGCGCCCAAACAGAAATCTCAAATCAGCTTCGACGGGCTGGGCAGGCCGAGCAGCACCTGCCCGACCATCTCGAAGTTGGCGAACTGCGCCTGCACCTGCTGGATCACGGTGTGCACGTCGCGGAAACGCCGCTCGAACGGATTGCTCTCGAAGATCGCGGTGGCGCCGGCGGCGTGATAGACGGTGTCCACGACGTCTTTCGCCTGATGCACGGCGTAGGTGCCGGCGAGCTTGAGCGCAGCACGTTGCGGCAGCGACAGCGCCTCGCCACGCTCGGCGGTGGCCCAGCTCTCGTGCAGGGTCTGCAGCAGAAAGGCCCGCGACGACGCAAGCTTGGCCTCCGCCAGCGCGACCTGCGACTGGATCACCGCGTTGTCGCGCAGCACGAAGGTCTTGGTCTTGGGAACCTTGGTCGCGGCCAGCGCGATGAACGCATCGAGCGCGCCGCGCGCGAGGCCGAGCCCGATGGCAGCAAAGCCGGTGCCGTAGAGATGAAAGGTGGTGAAGCGATAGAGCGGCCCAGCCTCACGGCGATCGGCTGCGGATTCGCGGGTGAAGGTATAGGCATTCGGGACGAACAGGTCCTCGATCACGTAATTGTCGCTGCCGGTGCCTTTGAGGCCGACGACGCGCCAGATGTCGTTGATCGTCGCGCTCGTTTTGGGGATGAGCATGGTGCGTTCGGCCGGCTTGCCGTCGGGACCAAGACGCGGCGTGCCGTCCGCCTCGACGACGGGGCAGTGACAGCCGAGCCAGCCGGCGTGCTTGATGCCGCTCGCGAAGCTCCAGCTCCCTGACGCCCGATAACCGCCATCGACCGCGACCGCCTTGGCGTTCGGTCCCACCGGCCCCCAGGCCATCACCGCGCGCGCGTCCCCGAAAATCTCCCGCGCCACCTCGGGCTCGACATAGGCGGCGGCCATGGAGCAACCGGAAGCCTGGGCGACGCACCAAGCCGTGCTGCCGTCGGCCTTGGCGAGTTCCTCTATCGCCTGCATGAAGGTGGCGGGCTCGACTTCCCATCCGTCGCAGCTCTTCGGAATGAGCATGCGGAACAGTTGTGCGTCATGCAGCGCGGCTAGCACCTCGGGAGCGATTTCCCGTTCCTGCTCGATGCGCGCGGCGTGCGCCGTGATCAAGGGGGCAAGCGCGCGTGCCCGCGCGATGCAATCGCTCGTATTGCTCTGCGCAAAAGAAGCCCGCTCCAACATCGCGTTTTCCGTTTGTCGATCGATATTGTGGCGCATTCGAAGCGCTGGTCAATGCGCGCGCCGCCGGACGAGCCAGTGCAGTCGGCGCGCGAGATACGGACCGTCAAGGACCGCCACGATCAGGAGGATGGCGCCCATGGCGACCNCGTTGACGTAAGGCGGGGCGCCGACCGCGTTGAAACCGGCGCGCAACACCGCGAGACTAAGCACGCCCATCGCAATCCCAAGCGGCCGCCCCGTGCCGCCGGCGAGCGACACGCCGCCGAGGATCGCGGCCGCCGCGGCGGGAACGATGACGTCGGACAGACCCGCGGGCGAGGCCGACGCCAAGCTGTAGCTGAGGAGCGCGCCGGAGAGCGCGGCGCAGAATCCGGAAAAGCCGAAAATGCCGATCACCAGCGCGTTGACATTGACGCCGGCGGTCATCGCCGCCCGGCGGTCGCTGCCGATCGCAATGACGTCGCGGCCATACCTCGTGAGGCCGATGACCAGCGCCGCAGCAGCGAAAACGGCGATGGCAACCAGGCTGCGGATGGAAAAAATGCCGCCGATGGGTGCGCTCAGGCCGAGCGCGACCTCCATATTCTCGTAGGGCAGAGCACGGTTTTCGGTGACGACGTAAGCAACCCCGGCGAAGACCAGAAGACCGCCCAGCGTCACGCCGACCGATCCGAGGCGCAGCCGCACGATTAGCCAGCCCTGCGCCAGCCCGGCAGCCAATCCCGCGGCCAGCGCACACGCCAGACCCAACCACGCGTGGGTGCCGCCCATGACTACCGCGATGCAACCCGCCATGCTGTACATGCCGACGACGGAGAGGTCGAACTCGCGGATCATCATGGTCAGGCCGAGCCCGAGCGCGACGAGGCCGATGGTGGCAAAGGTCTCGAAGCTCGATGCTGCGGTGGCGAGAGTTAAAACATCATGGGCATCGATGAGCGCGAGGCCGACGATGCAGGCCCCCAGGATGAGCAACGGACGCATATGGGGATCGTCTCGAAGGCGTTGCATTGCTCTCAATCCCGTGTGCCCGGCGTCTGCAACGCGATCACCCCGAGCACGATGAGGCCGGCGATCAGATACTGCCATTCCGTGCGCAGGCCTTGCAGCACCAGCACGACCTGGATCACGCCGATGATGATCGCGCCGGCGAGCGTGCGCAGCACCGAGCCTTCGCCGCCCTTGATGATGGTGCCGCCGACCAGGACCGCAGCGATGGCTTCGTATTCGTAACCCATGCCGTAGTTCATGCTGGCGGCGTCATAGCGGATCGCGAGCATGATGCCGGCGGGTGCCGTGAACAGCCCGGCCCAGAGATAGGCGCCGGTGATCGCGCGCCAGGTGCGCACGCCGACCGCCTCGGCGGCGCGGAAGCTCGAGCCGACGAGAAACAGATTGCGGCCGAAGGGGGTGAGGGACAGGGTGAACTGCGCGAGCGCGGTGACGCAGACAAACACCGCGAACTCCACGGGTATCCCGGCGACCCTGCCCTTGAAGCCCCCGTAGCTCGTTCCCGCCGCCGCGTAGATGGTGCCGTGGGCGGCAAAGGCCTCAGCGACGCCGTAGATCAGCGCCAGCGCCGCGATGCTGACAATAATGGGATTGGCGCGCAGCCAACCGATCAAGAAGCCCTGCAACGCATTGGTCAATCCCGCAAAGGCAAGCGCCGCGACAAGCCCGAAGGCAAAGCCGCCCCAGTTGACCGCAAGAACAAAGACCATCGCAGTCGCGCCGACCAATGCACCGAGCGCGAACGACATGATATTCCCGCTGATCGTGATCAGCGTCATCCCGACCGCGACGCATCCGATAAAGGAGACGGTGGTCAACAGCGAAAGGATACTGGGCTGGGACAAGAACCCGGGCGTGGTCAGGGCCACCGCCGCCAGGACGACCAGGACAACGGCGCGAACGATGCCGACATAGTTTCGCGGCTCGCCCGCTCGAGCGCCCATCCCTTCGTGCGCAGGTGCGACGAGTGCGCGGTCGGCGATCGGCGGCTCCGCGGATTGGATCATGCCGCCGCCTGCACCGGATGGGTGATATCGGCGAGGATGCGCGCCATGGCGATCGATTGGCGTTCATAGCGCGCGACCGTCCGGCCCCGGTACATGGTGATGACGATGTCCGCCATGCCGACCACCTCCTCGAGATCCGAGGAGGTCATGATCAAAGCATATCCGAGCGAACATAGTTGTCGCATGATCCGGTAGATGTCGGCACGCGCGCCGACATCTATGCCGCGCGTTGGTTCATTCATCAACAACACGCCGGGCTGCGGCCGCTCGATCGCGCGGCCGAACAAGAGCTTCTGCTGGTTGCCGCCGCTGAGCTTGCCCGCCGCGGCGGCGAGCCGGCGCTGATCGACCGCAACACGTTGGGCAAGCCGCGTGCCGACCCGTTTGAGCTGCAGCCAATCCAACATGCGAAAGCGCGTATGCGCGCTGAAGCTCCCGGCCAGAAGGTTTTCGAGCACGCTGCGCTGATGGAATATGCCCTCGGCGGCGCGATCCTCGGACAGGAACAGGACATTGCGCTCCACGCAATGCGGCACCGAGCCGAGCCGCAAAACCTTGTCGTGTACGCTTACGCGCCCAGTGGCACCGGGGACGAGGCCCGCGAGCGCGCGAGTCACCACATTGGCGCCAGAACCGATCTGTCCGGCGATGCAGAGAATTTTCCCGCGCGGCGCTACCAACGATAGGTCCTGCACCATGCCGGCGACGTTGAGCTTTTCGACCACGAGCGCGTGGCCGGTATCCGGGGCGGCGGCCGAGGCCGGATACATGTCGCCGAACGGACGCCCGAGCATCAATTCGATCAGCTGGTCGCGTGTGATGTCGCGCACTTGCCTGGTGGCGACATGCTCACCGTTGCGCAAGACGGTGACGGTGTCGCAGAGATCGAACACTTCGCCCAGGCGGTGGCTGATATAGAGGATCGCGTGTCCCCGCGCCTTGAGCGTTTTCAGCACGTCGAGAATGCGTGCAATCTCGGTATCCGTCAGGGTCGCGGTCGGCTCGTCGAGGATCAGGAGACGTGCGTCGCGGGCGAGAAGCCGTGCGACTTCGACGAGCTGCTGCTGGCCGATGCTGAGCGCACTCGCGGGGATGTCGAGATCCCAATCGCCGGCGCCCAATGTTTCGAGGGCGTCGTGCGCGCGTCGGCGCAGGTCGCGGCGGCGATGAAACATCGGAACGTCGGCACTCCCGAGCCAGATATTGTCGAGTACGGAGAGCCGCGGCGCGAGGCTCAGCTCCTGGGCGACAAGCCCCAGGCCCAGCGCCTGCGCGTGCTGGGGACTGCGCATGGTTTGGCGCACGCCGTCGATCGCGATCGAGCCGGCGTCTGGCGTGAAAATGCCCATCAGCAATTTGACCAGCGTGCTCTTGCCGGCGCCGTTTTCGCCGCAGATCGCTCGGATTTCGCCGGCGCGCAGCGAAAGCGAAACGTCACGCAGGGCGCGCACGCCGCCGAAGCTTTTGCTCAGTCCCTCGACGGTAAGAATGTCCATCGCGCCGCGTCATCCAACCGCCTGACGGAGACCATCAATAGGTGCAAGGCGCCTGCCACTGCGCGAGGTTTACCTTTGTGATTAGATCGACCGGAAGGAGATCGGCCTTCGGCAGCTTCTTGCCGGAGAAGAACTCGTGGGCCGCGTCGGCGGTGCGGCGGCCGAGGTCGGTCGGAATCTGCGTCACTGAGCTGTACATCTTGCCGGCACCGATGGCGTCAAGCCCTTCCTTCTGGCAGTTGCCGCCAAGCACGATGAGCTGCTTCGGCCCTGTCCCGACGGAGATACCCGCGGCGTCCGCGGCCTTGATCGCAGCAACCGCCTGGTTGTCGGCCATACCGTAGACGGCGTCGAGGCCGCCGCCGGCCGCAAAGCGGGCGTAGAGCTGCCCGGCGAGCCGTTCGCTCGTGGCGGTATCCCATCGCCCATCCTCGACCGCCGCGATTTCAAGCTTCGGATTCGCCGCCGCCACCTCTTTGAAGCCGGCAACGCGGCGCGGACCGGGGCCCTGCTGCAGAGCACCGGTGATGAGCGCCACCTTGCCGCCGTCGCGGCCGCTGTCCTTGAGCGCCTGCAAGGCCGCCTTCCCGACGATGCGTCCCATCTCGTTCTGGTCCTGCCCAACGAAGGAAACGTAGAGCTCCTCGGTGCCATCCTTTGGTGTGTTGTTGACGATGATCACGGGAATTCCGGCCTGCTTCGCGCGCGTGAGTACCGGGACGATACCTTGTTCGGAGATCGGCTGGATGACGATGAGATCGAACTTGCGTGCGATACCGTCGTCGGCCTGGCGGGCCTGCAGCGCCGCGTCCAAGCCCGCGGCCTGAACCGTCACGTCCATGCCGTATGACAGGGCGCGTTCGCGGAAGGACTTCTCGGTCGTCGCGACATAGGGATGCGCGGTGAAGGATTCGAGCAGCAGAACCTTCTTGCCCTTGCTCTCGTCGGCGGCCTGCACCATCGATGCCGTCAACGTCACTGCGGCCAGGACGGCCGTGGTGGCCGCAAGCCGTTGCAATTCAGAGATGTAGAAGACGATAGCCATGGCGCGAACTCCGGCAACGCTGATGACGATGGCCGCACTCTAGACCGGGGTAAAATGGGCGACAATGCAGGGACAGAGTCACGCCGCCGATGCTAGCCCGACATGAACGTCCGCACGTCAACACCCCATGGCCATCGCGCCGGAGCTTTGCGATAACCCGTAGGCTCGCAAGTGTTGATCAGCTCCGAGGGTTGAGATGGGTGAATTTGCCATTGGTCAAAGCGTGGCCCGGTTCGAGGATCCACGGCTGCTCAAGGGCGGCGGCCGCTATGTCGGCGACATGGTCCTGCCAGGCATGGTGTTCGGCTACGTGCTGCGCTCGCCGCATGCCCATGCGCGCATTCGCTCGATTGACACGAACAAGGCCAAGGTCGCGCCCGGCGTCCTCGCCGTGCTGACTGGGGAAGATTGGCAAGCCTCCGGATGGGGCGACCTGCCGGTGCCCGACGGATTGAAGCGGCGCGACGGTAGTGTATTCCGGCCGCCCTATCCGGCGCTGACCAAGGAGCGGGTGCGCTGGGTCGGCGACTATGTCGCCTTCGTGGTGGCGGAGACCTATCATCAGGCGCTCGACGCGGCCGAACTGATCGTGGCGGACTACGAGCCGCTTGCCGCAACCGTGTCCACCGCCGAGGCCAGCGCCGATGGCGCGCCGCGGGTGTGGGACGACTGTCACGACAATATCGGTTTCGTGCAACTCTTCGGCGACAAGGCTGCTACCGAGGCGGCATTCGCCAAGGCCGATCACATCGTCAAGCATCGTTTGGTCATCAACCGTGTCACCGCCGCGAGCATGGAGCCGCGCGGCTGCCTCGGGGACTACAACGCGGCCGAGGATCGCTACACCATCTACACGACGCTGCAACGCGTGCATCCCTTCCGCGCCGAGCTTTCGCCGGTGCTCCAGGTGCCCGAGAGCAAGATCCGCGTGGTTGCCGGGGACATCGGCGGCAGCTTCGGCATGAAATCGGCGGTCTACAACGAAGTCGCACTGGTGCTGCTGGCGTCGAGGCACGTGGGACGGCCGGTGAAATGGATGTCGACGCGCTCGGAATCCTTTCTCTGCGACGCCCAGGCCCGCGATAACGTCACGCAAGCCGAGCTCGCGCTCGACAAGGACGGCAACTTTCTCGCCATGCGCGCGACAGTGGTCGCCAGCATCGGCGCCTACCTGCAGACGGGGATGCCGGCCTTCACCGGCAATATCGGCACGCTCGCGGGCGTCTATCGCATTCCCGCCATGCACGCCGACGTCACTGCGGTATTCACGCACACCAATCCGGTTCGGCCCTATCGCGGGAATGGGCGCCCGGAGGCCGCCTATGTGATTGAACGGCTCGTCGATCTTGCCGCCGACGAGCTCGGGATCGACCCGGCCGAACTGCGGCGGCGCAATTACATTCCGCCCGACGCCATGCCGTTCAAGACCGCGCTCACGTTCACCTACGATAGCGGCGAGTTCGAGAAGAGCATGGACATGGCGCTCAAGCTCGCCGACGTCGCGGGCTTCGAGCAGCGGCGCGCGCAATCGCGCCAGCACGGCAAGCTGCGCGGCATCGGCCTCTCCAACACCATCGAGCGGGCGGCGGCGGCGGGTTTCGAAGGCGCGGAGATCCGGTTCGACAAGTCTGGCACCGTGACGCTGCTCGCGGGCAGCGTCACCCAGGGCCAGGGCCACGAGACCATCTTCAAGCAGATCATGTGCGATCGCCTCGGCCTCGACCCAAATGACGTGCGCTACGTGCAGGGCGATACCGACCAGGTCTTTCTCGGCGAGGGCACCGGCGGCTCGCGCTCGGCCACTATCGGCGGATCGGCGGTCGACATGGCCGCGGAAAGGATCACAACCAAGGCGAAGCAGATCGCGGCCCACCTGCTCAAGATCGATGCCGCCGACATCAACTTTTCCGACGGCGTCTTCTCCAGCCCCAAGACCAATCGCACGCTGAGCATCAAGGAAGTGGCGAAGGAGGCCATGGAGCCCGGGAAGCTGCCGAAGGGCATGGATGTCGGCCTCACCGCGACCGCGACCTACATCGCGCCGGTGCAGAATTTTCCTAATGGCTGCCACATCTGCGAACTGGAGATCGACGAGGAAACCGGCACCGTCGAGATCGTGCGCTACAGCGTCGTGGACGACGTCGGTACCGTCATCAATCCGCTGCTGCTGAAGGGGCAGATCGTCGGCGGCGTCGCACAAGGCGTCGGCCAGATCCTGATGGAGGACATCCAGTTCGATAGCGACGGTCAGATCCTGACGGGCTCGTTCATGGACTATGCCATGCCGCGCGCGACCGACATCAGCGCGGTCGAGGTCAAGAGCAATCCGGTGCCGACCAAGACCAATCCGCTCGGCGTCAAAGGCGCGGGCGAGGCCGGCTGCGTCGGCGCGATGCCTGCTGTCGCCAATGCGCTGGTGGATGCGCTCTCCCACCTCGGCGTCCGCCATGTGGAAATGCCGGCCACGCCGGAGCGGTTGTGGCGCGTGATCCAGGGGGCCAACGCAGGGTGAGTCTGTTGGCCGGCGGCTTTCGCACCGTCACCCTGAGGTGACGGATCACGTTTCGCACAATTCCCATCAAGACCTAGGAAGGTTGACCCCATGAAAAAATCGTTCGTTCGCGGCACCTGGCAGGTCAAGCGCGCATTCTCGCCTTGCGTCATCACCGAAGGCGGCGGCCGGACCATCTACGTCGCGGGGCACACCGGCCAGGACGATGATTCCGGGAAATCTCTCGCCGCAGACTTCGATGCCCAGTTCAAGCAGACCTTCCGCAATATCGAGAAGACGCTGGCGGAGGCGGGCGCGAAGCTAGGCGACATGGTGACGATGACGGTGTTTCTCATCGACGCGCGCTACACCACCCGCATGACCGAGTTGCGCGGCGAGCTGTTCGGCAAGGATTTTCCGGCAAGCGCGGCGATCACGGTCCAAGGCTTCGCCCAGCCCGAGATGATGATCGAGGTCCAGGGCATCGCAGTAACCGCCTGAGGCGAGCGATCGCGCGGGCTACCGACGTAACTACTCCGGCTTGACGTTGCCCGCAGCGATGATGCGTATCCATTTTTCGATCTCGCGGTCGACGTGCGAGCGGAATTCTTCCGTCGTGCTGCCGATCGGCTGAAATCCACGCTCGAGCAGGCTTCGACTGAATGCGGCGTTCTTGACCGCGTTCGTCGCCGTCTGCTGGAGCTTCTCCACGATTGGCGCCGGCGTCGCCGCGGGCACGATCAGGCCCATTTCACTGGCGGAATCCACGCTGGCATAGCCGAGTTCCTCCATGCTTGGGATATCGGGCAGTTGCGGCGCGCGTCCGCGCGTCACGCCCAACCCCCGCGCGCGTCCACCCAAAATATGCTCCCGGATCGTCGGAACGGCTCCAAAGGTGAAATCCACCTTGCCCGACAGGAAGTCGGCGAGCGCCGGTGCGCCGCCACGATAGGGGATGATCACGATCTCGATCCCCGTCACCTGCCGGAACTGTTCGGCCGCGAGGTGGATGCCGGTTCCGATGCCAGCCGATGCAAAGGTCAGCTTGCCCGGATTGGACTTGGCGAACGCGATCAGTTCCTGCGCGGTCGTGAACGATGAGGAAGGGCTCACGCACAGCACCAGTTGCGTTCGCGACAACAGCGACACCGGAATGAAGTCATGGCGCGTGTCGTAGGGCAGCTTGTCCTTGAACAGGCCGGGATTGGTCACGAAGGCGCTGTCCACCATCCCGATCGTGTAGCCATCGGGCTGTGCGTTCGCCACCGCCTGGGTGCCGATGGTGCTTCCGCCGCCGCCGCGGTTATCGATGNCCAGGGTCTGACCGAACTCGCGCTCCATTTGCGCCGCAAGCAGACGCGAGAACACGTCGGTGCCGCCTCCCGGCGCATAAGGCACGATGATCCTCACCGCACGCTGCGGATAGGCTTGCGCCGCCGCCGAGCGCACGCACAGCAGTGCGGCGCCCGTAATGGCCCCCACCATCCAGACGCGCCGGCTAATTTTGCTCATGTTGTTGTCCTCCCGTGGCCAGCCTCCGGGTTCAGGCCCGGAAGCGCTCGATCAGTTCCTCCTCCGGATCGGCGCCGAGCCCTGGACTGTCGGGCACATCGATTGCACCGTCGACCACCGGTACGGCCTTCGCATAGGCCGTGAAGCCAACGTCGCCGAACAGGCGCTCGAGCGGGGCCGCACGCTCCTTGGCGGCGATCGCGTGCAATGTCGCGAGATATCCCGGTCCAAAGAAAAACGCATGCGGCACGCAAGTGACGCCGGCCTTTTCGGCCTCCGTTGCCACTTGCCACAGGTTGGTCAGGCCACCGATCTTGACGACGCTCGGCTGCACGAAATCGGTTGCCCCAACGGCCACCATCTTTTGGAAGTCGAGCACGCCGGTCGCATTCTCGCCCATTGCCAGCGGCACTCCGGTCGCCCGCCTGAGCGCCGCAAGGGATTCGAAGTCCTCCGGCGGCCAGATCGGCTCCTCGACCCAGAACGGCTTTGACGGCGCCATGGCGGCGACCGGCGCGGTTGCCTGGTCCGGCGTCCAAGCGCAGTTGGTATCGACCATGATCGGGATGTCCGGCCCGGCCACGTCGCGTGCCGCCGCGACGCTGTCCGCGGTCCGCTCGTGCAGCTTGAGGTGGCGATAGCCGCGTTCGAGTGCTCGTGCGACGTTGCGGCGCACGTGTTCGACGGACCCGCCGTATTGCAGGAGCGACGCATAGGCCTCCACGCGCTTTCGCCGCACCCCGCCGAGCAGCGCCGACACCGACTTGCCCTCGAGCTTGCCGCGGATATCCCACAGCGCGATGTCGAGACCGCTGATCGCATGCACCACCGGGCCGCAGCGGCCGAAACCATGCAGTAGACGTTCAAGCCGCGCAGTCAGACCGCGGTCGGCCGCATCCTGTCCGATGGCAACATGTTTGATCCAGGAATCGAACACGACCGGGATCATCGGCGAACTGCTGCCATAGGCCTCGCCCCAGCCAACGACGCCGCCGCTAGTGGTCACCCGCACCAGCAGCATGTCCACGTGGGTCCGCGGCTTGCCGGCGAATTGCGGCGGCGGCGCCCAGGTGTCCAGGGGAATGCGAAGCGCGATGGTGTCGATGGTTGCGATGGTGGCGGCAGGCATTTGGGTCCTTGCTGCGTCGCGATCTCAACGGCAATAAGCCGTCCTGACCAATCGAGCGTACTTCCCGGTGTTTGGCAAACACCTCCGGATCCGGAACCTTTCGGAACTCTAGCCAGGCTTCAGGGTTACCCCTTCTGACCCTGAACCTGCGTCCGAGCACCCTGGCTCCAAAAACGGTGAGGCGTTAAACACAGTTTCGCTTTCCGCTGGGAGCCGGCTCGCCGAACGGACATAGTCCCGCCACAGCACCGTTGTTCCTGCCCGGAATCGGCGTGGCGCGGGGGCGGCCTGAAGGAGATGGGCCTTGTACTCGCATCTGCGTTTCGTGATCGCCGCCTCCCTGATCGCATTCGGAAGCGTGATCGCCGTCGGCATGCCGGCCTTGCTGCTTTCGGTCGATAGGCCGCTTGTCACCCGGGCTGACGTTTCCGATCCGCCTGCCAGCTCCTCCTGCAAGCAGCACGGCTGGCTGCATTTCGACCGCAACTGCCTGTCGCGACGCGACCTCCCCTGGGTGGCAGGGCGCGGCGGCGCAGACGCTGCAATGACTGAGGCCCCGACCGAACCCAACGGCCAGTCAGCTGAGCCGTCATTGACGGAAAACCGGCAAGCCGCGACGATTCACCACGAGCCCGTGCCACCGGACTCCGTGCCGGAGCTGTTCATGCCCCAAGTGTCCGTGCCGCAAAATTTAACGTTGCAAGAGCCCGCGTCCCGAGAGGCCCCGCCCCAACAGATATCGCCCCAAGCTGGGACGCCTGCAGAGTCCGTGTCCAATGACACGGCGCCCCAGACATCGGCAGCACAAGAAGCAGCACCCCAAGAGACGGCGCCCCCAGAACCGGCACTCCGCAAGTCGGTGGCTGAGCAGCCGGTCCGGCAAAGAGAGGTCGCGGCGCCTGTGCGCGCGACGCCGGCACAGCGACCGGCCACCGAGGAGCGGCACGTCGCACAGCCCACGACCGGAGCGCAGCCTCGCACGCCGGTCGCGAAGAGGGCCGCGCGCAGGGACCGGACCGCGAAACCACCGGCGAACGAGGCCTTGAATGCCGTGAGAAAATTCGGCGACGGCCGGCCGGAGATTCCAGCGGACTCCTATGCGGCCGATGGAACGCGGCGGAAGATCGTTGTCCGTCCGACGTCGATTCAGGACGTCTACTATTATTCCCGCGGAAGCACGAGCCCATAGTGGCCCCACCACCGCCACGTCCGCAGTGGCGGGTGAAGATTGCTCGATCGCATGCCCCCACAGGCGGGGTTTCATCGCCGGCACGTAAGCAGTAATCTGCACGCGATTTCGCGAACAAAGGTCGTGCCGGTATGACCGCCACCTTCGAAACCGCGCTGGCCGGACGCGTCGAGGCGATGGCCGACGCCTGCACCCGCTGCGGAAAGTGTGTCGAGGTCTGCCCGGTCACCGGCCCCGGAGGGGTGAACGCCGAACCCGTCGCTGTGATCTCCGGGATCATTGACATCCTGCGCACCGGCGACGGCCCGGAGGCCTCGCGCAAATGGGCGAATGCCTGCGTGCTCACCGGCGAATGCATCAAGGCCTGTGACTACGGCGTCAATCCGCGCTTCATGCTCGGCATGGCGCGGGTCGCGATGGCGCGACACAGGGATGAACCGCCGCAGCGGCGTCGTCAGGGGGTCGACGGCTTCCGTAAGGTCGCGCGCGAGGTCACCCACATTTCACAGATGCAACTCGGGGACGAATTGCTTACGCGACTGGGCCAGAAGCCAGGCGGCAACACCGAGCCCGAGGTACCGCCCGATTTCGTGTTCTACACCGGCTGCAACGTGCTCAAGACCCCGCACATTGCGCTCCTTGCGCTCGACATCATGGATACGCTCGGAGTCACCTACCAAGTGCTAGGCGGCCCGAGTCATTGCTGCGGCGTCGTGCAGATGCGCACCGGCGACGTCGCCACGTCGGGCCGATTCGCCGAGAACACCATGGACAAGCTCGCGCGCAGCAAGTCCGGCCAAGTGGTGTCGTGGTGTCCGAGCTGTCACGTGCAATTCACCGAGACGACTTTGCCGACAGTCGAGAAGACCCGCGGCTCCAAGCCTTTCGAGATGACCCCGTTCATGCTTTTTCTGCGTGGCAACCTTGACCGGCTCCGGCCGTTTCTGTGCAAGCCAGTCGAGATGCGCATCGCCTTGCACCGTCATCCCGGGCTCAAGGGCGTGGTCGAAGCCGCCGAGGACATTCTCCAGGCCGTGCCCGGTGTCGAGCTGGTCGATCTCAAGCAGCCCGCGGTCGGCATGATGAGCAACTACTTCCGCGCGCTGCCGGCGTATCGACGGGAATTGCAGAAGAACGAGCTCGATGCCGCCGAGCGCGCCGGCGTTGATGCGCTGGTCGCGGTCTACCACGCCGACCACCGCGAGCTCTGCGCGCACGAGCGCGACTACCCGTTCCGGATCATGAATCTGCTCGAGATCGTCGGCGCCAGCATGGGGCTTCACCGCGACGACCATTTCAAGCGCCTCAAGATGCTGCAGGACGTCGACGCGATCGCCGCCGACTGCCAGGATCTGGTTGCGCAACACGGGCTCGATCTCGAGACCACACGCCAGGCGATCCAGGCCATGCTCGACGAGCAGCCGCTGCCTTTGCGGGGCGGATCTCTCGGCACAGGCGGGTGACGCGCGGCTTTACGCCCTCTACGAACAGCACCGTCCGGTCATCGCCAGCGCAACCCGCTCCTCCTCGCTGAGCTTCTCGTGCCCCTGGTCATGCGCATGCGTATGTGCTGGCGCGGGTGGCGGCACGCCGGTATCGGCGATCGGCTCGTCCTGCGGCAGCCCCTGCCGGCGCATCTCGGCGCGCCGGATCCCGCTCGCTGCCGCGTCGATGTTGTTCGTCCCAGGATCGAACACCGCGCCGTAATATTTTTCCGCCGCGTCCTTACTGACATAGCCGCAACGCACGTCGCGAGCGAGGCTCTTGAGGTCGCGCGCGAGCGGCGAGCCGAAGCCACCGCCACCACCCGAGCGCAGGATATAGGCATCACCCGCGTGCAGGACCTGGTTGAGCGCCTTGCCGTTGTGGAAGCGCTGCTCCTGCGCCGTCCCGAAGCGGTGGATCGCGACCGAGTTGCCGAAGCCGGAGAGGCCGTCCTCGAGGCCCCATGGCTTGCATTTCACCCGATCCATCTGCGAGTTGAATCTGATATCGTGGCGCGCCTGCACCACCTGCTCGCAGCCGAGCCCCCCACGGAAGCGGCCCGCACCGCCGGAATCGGGACGCAACGTATAGCGCTCGACCAGCAGGGGATATTTCGCCTCGACCTGCTCGGACGGACCGTTGTGAGTGTCGCCGTCGTTCATCGCGATGGTCGCATTGCTGCCGTCGCCGTTGTGCTTGGCGCCCCAGCCGCCGCCGATCAAGCCGCCGAGATAGATGTAGAAGCTGTCGTCCTTGGGGCGGCGGCCGTTGACGCGGCCGACGACGAGGTCGGCGTGATGACCCGCGATGATGTGCTCTGGTATCGCTGGCGCCAACGCCTTGAAGATGGTGTCGATGATGGTCATGGGATACGTCATCCACATGCGCATGGCGGCGGGCTTGAGCGCGCTGACCACCCGTCCCGGCGGCAACACGATGTCGAGCGCGCGGAACTGGCCGTCGTTGATGGGCAGATCGAGTGCCGAGGTCAGGCATTTGAATGCCACCTGGCAGCATGAGCGGCCCGCAGTCTCGCCGGAATTGTAAAAACCGGCGACCTGCTTGGAGACATCGGTGAGATCGACCTTCATCCGATCGCCCGTGACCTCCACGCGCACGCGGATCGGCACACGTTCCCCGATCCGCACGCCATCGTCATCCATGAACGATTGCGCTTCGTAGACGCCGTCCGGGATTTCGCGCACGCGGGCGCGCGTCGCCGCCTCGCTGTGATCCATGATCGCCTCGATGCCGAGGAGCACCGCGTCGCGACCGTATTTGCCGATCATTTCGAGGAAGCGGCGTTCGCCGGTTCTGACCGCGGCGATCTGAGCGCGGAAGTCACCCATGGCGCGTTCAGGCAGGCGCACATTGGTCTTGATGACGGAGATGAGCTCCTCGCTCGGCACGCCCTTGCGATAGATCTTCACGATCGGCATCTGCAGGCCTTCGGAGAAGATGTCGGTCGTGGCGCCGTCGAGCGTGCCGCCGACGTCGGGCCAATGCGCCATGCAGCAGGAGAATGCCACCACCTCACCGTCGTGGAAGATCGGCACGGTGAACGTCATGTGGTTGAGATGGCTGCCGGTGATGTAGGCATCGTTGGTCAGCAGGATGTCGCCGGGATCGAGATTTTCTATCCCGTAGTGCGCAATCTTGGTCTTCACCGTGTCGCTCATGCCGCGGATGAACATCGGCAGTCCGAGTCCGATCGAGACCGTGTTGCCTTGCGCATCGAACAATCCAACGGTGAAGTCGAGCGCTTCGTATATGATCATGTTGTAGGCGGTGCGCATCAGGTTGGTCTTCATCTCCTCGGTAGCGGCGATGAGACCGTTGCGCACGATTTCGGTCGTCACCGGATCCACGCGATGGCCGCTCGGCGCGGGCTCGGGCTTCAGGGCGGCATCCATTGTCAGCTCCGCAGAATTTTGATCACGAGATTGCCGAAGGCATCGACCGCGACCACGTCGCCGGGGTGCACGACTGTCGTCGAGGCATATTCCTCGATCACCGCCGGCCCGGCGATGCAATTGTTGGCGAGCAGGGCCGCACGATCGTAGCTCGGCGTGTCCACGACGCGGCCGACTTCGGCGAAATAGATCTCGCGGGTGCCGCGAAAAGCCGCCGCCGGCGGCACGGCCTCCCCTGTCGCAATGGGTTCTAACGTCGGCTTGCGCATCAGGCCGGTGATAGCAGTCCGCAAGCTCACGATCTCGGCCTTCTCGGCCGGTGCCGAATATCCGTAGCGCGTCTCATGCACGCCATCGAAGCGTTTCTTGATGCCGTCGCGATCTTCGGTCTGGAACAACTCGACCGGAAGTTCGACCGTGACGGCATGCTCCTGCCCGACATATCGCATGTCCGCCGCGCGCTGCACGGCGATGCCGGCAACGGCGATCCCGCTCCGGCGCACCGCCTCGCGACCGCGCCGCTCCATCTCGGTGTAGAAGTTTTCCATGGTCGCAAAGGATGCCTCGGCCAACGGCGTGAACCAGGTGTTGACGAAATCACGCCGCAGGTCCGCGACCAGCATTCCATATGCGGAGAAATGGCCCGGAGCACGCGGGATCACGACCTGGGCAATGCGCAGTTCGCGCGCCACCATGGCCGCATGCAGGGGTCCGGCACCGCCATAAGCAACTAAGCTGAATTCGGCCGCGTCGAGACCGCGCTCGGTGGTCACCCAGCGCACCATGTGAGACATTTTGGTGGTGGCGATGCGCAGAATGCCGTCGGCCGCCGCCCTGAGATCGAGACCGAGCGGCGCAGCGACGCCGGCTTCGAGGGCGCGCCGGGCACCCTCAATGTCAAGGCGCATCTCGCCGCCGAGAAAGCGGTCGGCGGCCAGCCGCCCGAGGATGAGATTGGCATCGGTGATGGTCGGCGCGGTGCCGCCGCGCCCATAACTCACCGGACCGGGTTGCGCGCCCGCGCTTTCCGGCCCGACATGCAGCGCACCGCCTATTGCGACGCGCGCGATCGACCCGCCCCCGGTGCCGACCTCCTGGATGTCGATCATCGGCATTTGCACCGGCAGCCCGGTGGCATAACCGCCGATGAGCGCGCCGCCGGTCATCAGCACCTCGCCGGCGTGGATGACACCGGCCTTGGCAGTGGTGCCGCCCATGTCGAAGGCGATGGCGTTCTTGAGCCCGATGCGATCGCACAGGGCCTTGGTGCCGATCACGCCCGCCGCCGGCCCGGATTCCAGCATCCGGATACAAGCACTCTGCGCCTCCTCGACGCCGAACAGGCCGCCGGTCGATTGCACGATCAGAAATTCGCCCGCGAAACCGGCGGCATCGAGATGGTCGCCCATCTCGCCGAGATAGCGCCGCACGCGCGGCCCGACATAGGCATTCGCCGCCGCGGTCGAGGTACGCTCGAACTCACGATATTCCTGCGACAGCTCGTGCGAGGCCGTGACGAAGAGATCGGGATGGCTCTCCGCGACGATCGCCTTGACCCGCTGCTCGTGCGCGGGATTGCGATAGGAATGCAGGAACAGGATGGCGATGGCCTCTACGCCGTGACCGACCGCGTCAGCGGCCGCCGCCCGCACCGCATCCTCGTCGAGCTTGATCAGCACCTTGCCTTGCGCATCCATGCGCTCGCTGATCTCGTAGCGCAGATCCCGCTCGATCAGCGGCTCGTGGCGGCGAAAGAACAGATTGTAGGATTCCGGTCGATTGACGCGGCCAATCTCGTAGATATCGCGAAATCCCTGCGTGGTGAGGAGCGCGCAGGTTGCGCCCGAGCGCTCCAGAATGGTGTTGATCGCGACGGTGGTACCGTGAAGGAAAAGCCGAGCCGCGCGGAATTGCGCGCCTGCCTTGGCCACTCCATTCTCAATGCCGGTAACGAGCCGCGCCGGCGTGGTCAGCGTTTTTCCGAGGCGAAGCTCCCCGGTCGTCTCGTCGAAAGCGGCGACGTCGGTGAAAGTACCGCCCACGTCGGCCGACAGCCGAATCTGACCCAGCTCCATCGTGCTCAAAGACTCCGCGCGGCCGCTCGGCGGGAACGACGATATCAACCGCGTCCCTGCGCCGCAACGCCGGCCATCTCCGCAGCGCCCGCGGCCGTTTTGGCACGCAATACCGGCATGACGTCGCTGGCGAAGAGGCCGATCGACCGCAGGCTCTCTGCGAGCGTCAAATCGCCGAACGCGAATTGACCCACCATGTAATTGCAGCCTGTTTCGTCGAGCTGTGAGGCAAGGAATTTCGCCACCGTTGCCGGCGAACCGGCGACGCCCTGGCCGCGTTCAACCACGAGATCGAAATTCGCCGGGCGAGGATGCGATTGCGCTCGCCCGTGCCGCCGGAACAGATGGGTAAAGCTCGCGTGCCAGAGCAGATAGGCGCGGCGCGCCAGCGCCATCGCCTCGGCGTCGGTCGATGCAACGACGATGAAGCGGCCGAGGCCGAGCTTGGGGAAGACTGCCGTGTGCCCGTGGACTTGCGGCCAGATCAGCCGATAGCGATCGATGGACAGACGGGTTTCATTCGGGGGGTCGAGACTTACGACGTTGAGATTGCGCCGCGCGGCACGCTCGGCGCTGTCCGGCATGTGCACGCCGTACCAGACCGGGGGATGCGGTTTCTGCAGCGGCTCGATTTCCATCGGCACGTCGCGGAAGGAAAACCGCTTGCCCTCGAAATTGAGCACCTTGTGCGTTAATCCCTTGAGCACAAGCTCGACCGCTTCCGCGTAGACCTCCTGCGCGTCATCCGGGTTGGCGCCGTAGTATTCCAGCTCGATCGGCACCGAGCCGCGCCCAAAACCGATCTCCAGCCGCCCGCCGCTCAACTGATCGAGCATGCAGATTTCCTCGATCAGCCGTAGAGGGTGATGCAGCGGCATCGCCCAGACCAGCGGACCGAACCGCAGTCTCCTGGTGCGCTGTGCAACGGCGGTCAGGAACACGCTCGGCGACGGCGCCATGCCGAGCGGCGTCGAGTGATGCTCGGCGAGATGGTAGGCGTAGAATCCCGCGCGATCGTAGGCTTCCGCAATCTTGAGGCGATCCTCGTAATAATCCGCGAGCGGGCCGCCGTAACGGTCGAGATGATCGAAAACCCCGAATTCCATTTTCTCTCCGCGCTACGTTCGCTGCGCTGTGTCAGGGCAAAGCCGGTGATCCATCTTGATCATTTGCGCGGGCGGGGCAACGACAATGATCGTCCTCACTGCGCACTTTCTCTGAGCTTCTCCAGACCGACGGCTTCCACGAGTTGCGTCCAACGCGCCACGTCGTCGCGAATGAACTCGGCGACCTGGGCGGGGGCGTAGAGTGGAGGCGTCTCCATTCCGACGTTCAGCAGACGCTGCTGAACGTCCGGCTTGAGCAGCGCACGTGCGATCTCGCCATTGAGCTTCTGCACGATCTCTGTCGGCGTATGGGCCGGCGCGAGAAAGCCTCCCCAGCCCGGCATCACGAAAGTCGGATAGCCGGATTCGACCATCGTCGGCAGGTCCGGAAGCAACGTCGAGCGCTGTGCCGTGGTGACGGCGAGCCCGCGAACCGTGCCGGATAGAATCTGTGCTTTCGCCGTCGTCGATACACCCACGAACATCTGCA
>JGI12053J15887_10000057_pt1 | contig 32202 bp, 26 predicted proteins | sample MedBloCAOM1_O3_FD_15887 | JGI IMG/M metagenome (IMG submission 15887)
AAATGCCGGAGTGCCCTCGCGGATACTGTGTCCGAGTTCCATCCAAGTCCGCACCGCCCAGGGCCTAGTTGTCAGCTGGGCCATGCCCCACACAGAATGCGGGAGATCCTTCCGAAGCGCGTCCGACCTCGGTGTTTGGGCAAAGGTCCCATCCTCCTGCTCAGCAAAGATACCGTAACTAGCCAGCCCTCGCAGGAGCCGGTATAGCGAGGTCGGGTGCAGGCCCTTTGCCTTCGCGATTTCTTCAGCGGTTTTAGCGCCGGCATTGATGAAATCCGCTAGTTCCAGCTCAGCGGCTACGCCGATCATATCTGCCACCCAACGAGCGGTCATCAAATCTTGTACCTCTTGCGTAGCCCGTTTTTCGATGGTACCTGACGGCTCGTCCTGCTTAAGTTTCATATTTTTTTATGCTGAATATTCGTGTCGGCTGTTTTGTTGTTCTAACTGCCGAGCGGATCAGCAATCGTGGGAATAGACCACCCTTCTAAGAACGGCTATCACTTCTTGTCTCAGTTGCCGCAATCGTTGTCCGAGTGACGGATTAACAGGGGTTCGAATCCCCTTACCTCCAAGTAGCTCGCAATAAAGTACTTATGCCTAACAATGGGACAAATGGATAACGCATTTGAAGAAACTTGGGGAGATTTGAGGGTATTTGAAGCGAGCAAATCCCCTGTTGCGGCTCCGCAAAAAAAACTATCCTAGAGACTCTAGATCTCTGGGTTGTAGGTTCGATTCCTACACGGTGCAAATCAAGTTCTGGAGCCGATCAACGGACGACTTGGAAACTGCCTTCAGTTGTCAAACGACTAGTCTTGAGATAAGCAATGGATTGCCGTCGCTTTTGCGGAACGTCGCACAGGAGATCGAGAAACATGTATGACGGAAGATGAAGCATTCCAAGATTGGTTCAAAGAATATTGGCGGTACGCGTCGAGCACGAACGAAGCGCGAGCGCGGCAGGCCTGGCTCGCAGCAAGGGACGCTTTTATCACCAGTCAATTGTTGGATGATCTCCATATTGATCCGCAGCGCGCCGTTATGGCGGAGAATTTCCCGCGCACCGGGATTTTTGTTCGAGCCAAAGATCAAGGCGGGAAACATCAGAGCGTTGATATTGCGCTACTGAATAAAGCGAGCCTGCTCGCTTTGCTACGCAGTCGCGGCGGACAAAATGAATGGGCCGAAAACACAGTCGGAGTCTTGCTCGGACACGGAGCTTTTCACGATCGCTTGAGTGAGCGTTATGGGCAAAAGAAGAAATAAATGAGGTTTGCGCACTATACCGGCAGCCCAAGACACTGGTCGATTCCCACCTCGTTCCGAGATTCTTTCTCCGAGGCGCGACAAGTGAACGAATTGTTTGCGAGGATAGAGCCATGCTAGCAGCGTCGGGTCGCCCGCCCTACCCTGCCGAGCTTTCAAAAACTACCGGTGGTACGCAGATGCGTTCGGGAAAGGATCATAGAGGCCACGACGATTCCGCTCCGGGGCGTACACAAATCCGTAGAGATCTTTCTTGATATCGACCGGCTCGAGGAGCAGGCCTTTGTCACGAACCTTTTTGGTGTATTCGATCAGAACTCGTGCGGTGCCATTGATGCCCCACATCCTAAAGCCCGTCCCAAGAAATCCGCCGTTAGGGTAAAGTTCTTCCAGCCCCGCGATCGCATGGAAACAATTGATCGCGACTCGATCCTTGTCCTTGCGAGTAAGGCGGTCATCGGCTTTATAGCCGATAGTTCCTCCGTCGAGCAACTGCTTCCGTTTCACGGCAAGATCAAACGCCTCTTTCTTGATCTCGTAGGGTCCCCACATGCCGACGGCATTTTTGTCATCCACCGCGAGCTTCAGCGTCTCCTCCAGTTTGAAGCTTCTCCCGACGCAGATAGGGCATTTGTTCCATTTCGGAACAACGCGGCTGCCGACGCCATCGAAAACGCACAGGTGCGGATTGGTATCAAAATCGTGAGGCAGCCAGCTGATTGTAAATGCTTCAAAATCTCGGTTCTTGAATCTCCCTCGTCTGAGTCCCGATGTGAGGCTGGGCTGCTTGCCATCGGCGAGCACGCGTATCACCGAGATGAACGTGTGCGAAAACTTCGGGTTATTCCATTTGTTTTGGTAAGCGAAAGGAACAATAAAATAGCGGTCCTGTGTATTTACGCCCTCTCCCAAACGCGCTGCAACCTTGGCCTTGATGCGGTTGACGATCTGCTGGAATAACGGCGCATCATAGTTCGAGAAGTCGACATCCCTTTTCAGCAATCCTGCGTGCACCGGAACACAGGGGCTGAAAAGCAAAGCGCACGTTGCGACCCAACTAGCAAGAGGTTTGACTCGTCGGTTGATTTTCCGCTGCACTCTGCGGCCGCTGGGGAGCAGCCACTTGCCTTTCTTTTTCACGAGCCCATTGGTGAGCTGGGCGCGGCGAGTCGCGCCTCCGTCGGTGTTATTGATGCGATTCATTGCCGCTAAGTTCCGAGCAGGCTATCGCCGCCGCGCTCAGCTATTGTCGAACCATGGCCACGGGCGGAAAGACGCGGTGTCGCAAGGTTTCCTGGCCGTGTTTCTCAGCGCGAGCGAACACGACTTTGTAGACTTCGCAATAGGGATCCTTGGCCATAATTGTGCCTCGGGCACTGTAGGTTCGTACTGGGCAGCCACCGTGGCAGATAGAGAGATAGCGACAAGACAGGCAGTCTTCGTGCTCAACCAAGTGCTTTGGCCGTTCGACGAAATCCCGTCGCGCTCGGCTTGTTTTCAGCATCCGCGTGAGGTCACGCTCGCGGAAGATATTACCGAAGAAATATTCTGGGTAGCTGGTGACCCAGCAGTCGCACTGAGCGACCGACCCCTTTGCGTCCACCGAAATGAATTGATTGGAACAGTTCTCTTTCCAGATGCAAGGTAAACGTGCCGGCCGACCGANGAAGTGATCAATCAACGCGTCGAACGGGCCAAGCGACACGCCGGAGCNGTAGCCGCGCTGCATCCAAATGTCAAAGAGTTCACCGAGAAACCGGGCCAACTCACCGGAATCGAGCTGCAAGCCGCCCTCGANCTCCTTGGCGGGGCCGCCCGCAAACGGTGTGTTGACCTGGAAGTCGTCGAGGCCAAGGTCCTCNGTGAAATACNCNTAGAACCTCTCTGCGCCNGCTTCCAGACTNGCTTGATGNAGCACCGCAATTACGCCNATTTTNATTCCTGCCTCTCGCGCCTCGCGAAGCCTTCGGGTCCAGAGTTTGGTGTAANCCTCGGNGCCACCCTTGANTAGCTTGCGATGCACGTTGGGATAGTCCATTGAGGTCCCTAACGAGCCGTTAAACATCTGGTGGATCACATTGTTCCAGGAGGGCGAGTAACTAATGAGATTGGTTTGAAGATAATGAATGAACCTCCGACCCTTCTCCAGCGCAGCCCGGTCCATAACAGCTCCGGCATTGGCGAACCACTCAGGCCCCATGAGCATTGCCTCTCCGCCTTGCCAGTAAATCTCGCACTCCGCGATACCTTCGTTTTGAAGGTGGTCAAGCAAGCGTCGGGTCAGCAGCGGCAGCAACGCCGGCGAAAGTCGATGTGGCTCTTTGTGTTCGAAGCAGTAATCGCAAGCGACGTTACATTCTGACGTCGGAAGGAGGATCACGCTAAAGACTCGTCCGCTCATGAGGAGTTGCTCTAATTTTGTACGAGGCCGCCTTGGATCCAGATTCCCCAAGCTGCTCTTCTTGTTCGGCCTGATCGTGGTAGGCAAGTTCTTGCGTCATCTCATCCGCGACAGCTTTGATGATGGAAAACAACTGTTTTACTCCCCGGCAATCATAAGCAGGATCCGGCCACTTGAAATATCCTTGGCAAATTCGCTGCCAAGGGCAGGTTGTACACTCGGTGTTCTGCTCGACAAGCCGTTTGAAACGGGTCGCCACAAACGTCGGGAGAGAGATCTCCAGCGACGCAGAACCAGATACGCGAGGTAATTTGGAGTGGCCGTCTGGGTCTTGCTGCAAGAATATCGCTGGGTCTTCTTCAAGAATCGTCCAAAGTGAACCGGTATCTGCGCCGCACATGAAAGCCAGCACCGAATGGAAGAACTCTACCGGCGTTTCAACCATCGGATCATGAAGGTAGAAAGTCACCGCCTCTGTCAGTTCGGCGCACATCTCTGGGGCCGGTTGCGCCGGAAGAAGTCGCACCGGCAGCCGCAACGCAACAGCCAATTTCAGTGCCCTTAGAAACCCGGGAGAGGTAGGCATACTCACCCGCACATCACGTACCGCACAAACATCTACCATTCTGTATAAATCAGAAAACTGCGATCCGGGTGTCGCGACGAAGACGTCCAGTGGAACATTCGATGCGCTTTTTGACGCTGGCACCCAAGCATCGGGATCTCCCAGCAAATCGTGGACTTGGAGCCACTGTAAGCCGGCGGGCGGATGGCTAAGCCATTGGCTAAGTTCCTTTCGAGTCTTGACGATGACAACAAACGGGCGGCCGCCTTGTTCCATTACCAAATCAGACGGCACGAAAAGAATGGGCTGATCATTTCCTGGCGACACGCTATCGCGGCTAGAACTGTGGCTTACCAGCGGTTGACCCATGACCCTCCGCCGCCGTAATACCGGCGGTTGACCCAGCCGCCTCCGCCGCCATTCACCCAACTGCCCCCGCCGCCCCAGCCACCGCGGCCATTGATCCATCCGCCGCCGCCTCCACCTCGGCGATTAATCCATCCGGCGGCCTGAGCGGCGGGCGGACCGGCGAACCACACGCTCCCGAATACCGCCGCTGCGATCGACGCGACTGACCATCTGCCCATGCTCTGAAGAAACAGCCTCCGCTCCAGTAGCTTCCCATGTTCTGCTGGCCCGACATCAATAGGTGATTCGTTATTCATGGCATAAAGTCGAAGGTACTACTGCGTGTCTTTGGCTCCGGCTTCCGAGCTGCCTGTTAGCGTGGAAAAATGCATAGCTGCGACTAGCCACTGGCCACTGTCTTTTGCGACGGTCAGAGAAATGTTGACGGGAAACGAGAACTCTTTTTCGTCCTTCTTACCGGTCACATTTCCGGACGTCATCATCCAACCCATCTCCGACGTCAGTCCGCCAATCCTGAATTGGTATTCGAATTTTTGTTGTCCCTTGTCGAAACCCTGGAAGAAGTGCTCATAGGCTACTTTGATCTCATCTGGACCTGACCAGATTTCTCCGGGTCCCGAGCCCATAATTGCTGCTGTTTTCGTGAAGCAGGCTAAGACCCCATTGATGTCCTGATTAGTAAAAGCTTCATCGTGCGCTTTTAGCAGAGCGCGAACCGGTTCCACCTCTGGATTTTCGGACGGGGATGCTGGCGCAGTCACGACACTGGCTACGGCGGCGCCAATGCCAACCGCCCCCGCGACAATTGCTTCTCTTCGGTTCATAGGCTGATTCTTTTAGAAACTCAGGACGTTCGAATCACTGCGGATAACTGACTTTGCATCATATGGCAGCACACGATCCTTTGGTTTGCCACTTGGTCGGAGTGGAATGTGTGACGATGGACCGACCGATCCCTCAACCGAACCGCAGCTTATCATCCCGTTTCTGATTTGGCTACCAGACTTTAGTCCAATAGCCGGGTCATGGAAACAGGTGGCCAATTTCAAGATAGATATTTGCGGCCGTTTGGTGATAACGCTTTTTGGTCTATTCCCCGCAGATTTTGGAACAATAGCAGGACCAACAGCGCTGGGCGTAGTTGACAAAAATTTCTCGCAAAAACCCCGCCAGTCAATGATTCGCAACCCTGGAGGATGGATGCAAATTGTCGGCCGAGCAATTTGGCTGCTCGCCTTCGTGATACTCTGTCTCGGAACCGTTTGGGCAACTGCGGCCCTATACATTGACCTCCCGGCAACGAATCTGAGTTTGTCTGCTGCTCTCCTTTACTTGGTCGTTGTACTCACCGTCTTATTTTTCTTCAAGTTCAGATGGGTTTCGCTCGGAATCTGCTTTGCCTTATTCGTCGGGGTCGCACTTTGGTGGTGGTCAATCCAACCAACCAACAACCGCGACTGGCAACTCGAGGTCGCTGAAATCGCCTGGGCGCAAATAGACAGGGATGAGATCACCATTCACAATCTTCGGAACTTTGACTATGAACCGGGGCTGCCTGCCAAGCCACGATGGGAAAGCAAAAGCGTGTATCTCAGCCAACTGCGCGGAGTGGATCTTTTTATTAACTTCTGGGGTTCTACACTGATCTGTCATCCGATTGTAAGTTTCCAATTTGGCGCCAGTGATCATGTCGCGATTTCGGTCGAGACTAGGATGGCTAAGGGCCAAACCTATCCGGGCTGGCTTACCCAATTTTGTTCCGTAACTGGCACGGGAAAACAGCTGTGGGACTTCGCTGATACCGATTTTGAAAGAGCTTCAGTGTCCGGCCCGCTATTTGTCCAGATGCGCGAGAGCGTTGCGCAGCGGAGCCCTGGAGATCCGAACCACTTCCCCGAAAGGGCTGTAAATTTCCACAAGTAAAGAGATCGCGGGCTGAAACCCATAGGGCGCAGAGGCATAAGGTCCGTCACAACGGTTGCATTATGCGGGGCCAAGAGACCAAAGCTGCAAAAAATAAGAGCGAGCCAGAAAACCACTACCACCAGCAATGGCAGGGAAACGGAACTACTGCCTTGTTCAAACATCAGCCGGCGTCGCTTTTCCGAGATCAATCGCGATACTTAGCGCCTGGATCTTCAGTGAGTGTGAGCGTCGTTGTGTGGCACGAACCCTAGAATTTTTTTCGTAGATAATTTCGGCTCCACCGCGCGCCGATCCCCCTTGGGAGTTTTGCCCACGGCCTTGCGACGACATCGTATCGCGTGTGCGGGCAATGGCGCCGTTCAATAGATCACGAGCCTCCTTCGCATCTGGTCCGTAATGCGCCAGGACGCGGTCCAGCAAAACGACCTTGGCGGACATCTCCGTCAGTCCGTTATTCTGAGTGTCGTAGAAACTCTTGACCGAAGCGATCAGCAAACCAGGAAGAACATCGATCTGGCAGGCCGGTATTCCACGCGAGGTATCGTTGTGGCGACCTTATGTCTCTGTGCCTTATCCGTTTCAGCCGCTATCTTCTTAGTAATGGACATGTACGATCCATTCCGTAGTTGTTCGGGTCTCCAGCGCCTCCACTGCGGACCGCTCTCGCTCATCTCGGTAAATAAGTGGGCAGCCCTCAATTTGTCGCCTTAGTCGTTGTAAGCATGGAATGCACAACGACGCGCAGCCGCGCATTTTCGGCGGTGCTTCCGCTAGCATATCAGGCTAGCTCAGAAATTCGACGCGTCCGGTGCGCAGGTCGTATAAAGCCCCTACCACTTCAACCTTTTTTTCTTCAACCAGTGGTGCGATCACGGGTCCGGCGGTCTTTAACTTTTCAACATTTGTCACAACGTTTTGCCGAATCGCAGCGTCTACCGAACCTCCCTGGTTTAGTGCTTGTTCGACTGGAGGTTTAAGGTAGGAAACCAATGCGGGAAGATGGCCGGGTAATTCTTTGTTTTTTGTGATTACATCGATGGTCGCCTTAATGGCACCGCATTCGCTGTGACCGAGAACGACGATCAACGGTGCGCCCAGTACGGCTGCCCCGTATTCAGCGCTAGCCAGGCCGTTGTCATCAACAAAATTGCCGGCCAGACGAATCACGAAAAGGTGGCCGCGTGATTGGTCGAATGCCAGCTCGGGGGAAACTCGGGAATCGGCGCAGCTCAAAACGATAGCAAACGGATGTTGACTCAACGCAAGCTCTGCCCGTTCCGGACCGTAATCGTGATGAAGATGCGTCCCTGTCGCATACCTTTCATTTCCTGCTTTGAGCTCGGCTAAGGCTTCTTCTGCAGTTTTGGGCTCTTGTGTTTGCGCTCCCTTTCCGTAAGCCAATCCCTTTAAGGAATTCCAGGCGAAAGCGACACCGGCGAGGGCGAATCCATGCCGCAAAAAAGCGCGTCGGCGGTAGCTATTGGTCGGCTTGGCGTCTTGAGGTGGGTATTGATTTTCGGAAATAAAGCCGCGCAGCAATTGTTTATCGGTCGGCTCGCTTTGTTCCGGCCGGTTGACAATAGCGGCGGTTGAACCGTCGCTCGGGTAGCTGTTTTGGGACTTCATGGAGTCAGCCTTTCTATGTTAAGATTAGGGAGTCGTTTCATATAGAGAGGATACAGGAGCGGCCGGAGTCGCCAATCCGGCTCTGCATCATAATCATCCCTTGCCGCGCACCAACCAACCCGGTAGCAATCACGAAGCCGATGCTGTAGAGCAGACTGCTGCTACCAGGTGGTAATTCAGTTCCATGAGCATGACCATGGAATAGGGCAAAAAATCCGACAATCACCGCAGCCACCCAGAGAGGCGCCCGACATTCAGCTAATACCACGGCGCCATCGCCATTGGGAAAGCAACCGGCAACGCCCAAATTGCCGGAGCTCCCAATTGTGCACCCCATAAGCCGACAGCGACCATCGCGAGAATGTGGTCCCAGCCGGACAAAGGGTGCTNGAAGCNGCTCAGGAAGCCAGTTACAGAGCCAGTCTGCGGATGCGCTTGGACCGTGGCGGGAGCTACCAACGCAAGGGCAAAAACTGTTAGCGTTACCCACCTGCCCTCATTATGTCTTTGTTGTTTCATCGGAGCATCACGAAAAGCGCAACGATTCTTTCAATGGTCCAGTAGGCATCAACACCGTGCGCATTCGGGCTCTATTGAGGCTGTACGAACGACAATTCGGAGATCAAAGGAGTAAACGTCAGGCTGTCAGGCAGCCGGAAGCAAGGTCGTGCCGTACTTCGGAACCTTTTCTTGCATCCCTTTTGCCTTAATGGCGTCAATCTGTTCGAGCAGAATTCGACGTATCTCTTCAACGGATTTGAGATGTTCCATCGCTCCGTGTCCAGTCGGAACGATTAGTTCCGATTGCGCCGAGTCGAGATGTGAACTCCAGTATGGGACAATTCCGTCGGAACTCTTGGGTGTATCGCCTCGTCCGCGGTCTCCAATGATGGAGTTATGCGGCGCATTGATAGGAAGTTTGTCCAGTGCAAGGAGTAATGGGTTTTTTGGAGAGAGACCTGCAATGCTTGTCGGCGGCCGAAATTTTCGTGGATCACTGTTTGGAGCGACTGCAACGATCACCGCATTTGGTATGGCGTTGAGAACCTTGACCGGCAAGCGAATCAGCCTGATGCCCAGGGCACCAATGCTGCTAGTGGAGAGAGAGCTTCCACGATGTGGTGTCGCGACAAATATCACTCGTTTGACGATCGGATTCGCAGGAAAAAGCAACGCCTGTTTGATCGTGGAATTGTTTGGTTGCGAAGCATAAAGGCTGTCTGCCTTCGGACCAAAAACGCCGTTCCAGAGCGTGCGTCCGGAGTTTGTAACCTGCAGCCGGGAGACGATACCGCCCATGCTATGCCCGACTAAAATCGCTTGCTTGAAGTGATAAGTCTCTTCCGCATATCCAAGGTCTTGCCTCAAAAGCAGGGCGGAATAAGCCATCGGATTTCCGGTCGAGTAGGAAAAGGCCCAGAACTGGAAGTGCCGCCGGATTTCAGGGTCGGCGCTGAGCGAACTGGCGACGTTCGCCCAGGCAGACGGGGTGGAAAGAAGTCCGTGGACAAAAATCACGGGAACCTTCTCAGGATCATACGGCTGCAAAAACAGCAGACCCGCGGCTCCGCGCATGTGCTCGCCCTGGATCATATTCATGAAGCCGAGCCAGATTCCGGCCACTCGCCCATACGACGCTTGAGCTGCGGTATAATTGCCGGCAAGAGTGTACGATTTCTTATTTAAGACCACCATATCGAGTTTTGTGGGGTCCAATAGTTGGAGTGATGCGTCGCCCGGGTGCGACTGATCGGTGTGAACGATAGCCGTCATTGTCGCGCGTACGCCCTTAAGTGGTTCGAGCCGAGGCACTGGTTCCCCGGTTTTGGCACTATGATGGACTCCGACCACCGTTCCACCGAGACCTTCGCGGGTCGCATGCTTTTGCATGTGCTTTTGATTGATCTGATCCGCTACCAGAATTTTTTGAAAATAGGTGGCGTCATACTGGCCACGCGCCCCTGGTTGCAGATGCAGGCGCTCCGTTTCGCCCGTTCCGGAGTTTTTGAGAACAAGCGTTTTGGAATTCCGCTGGCTGTCGATTAACGCCGGCAAATCGGATGCTAAGTCCGCCGTCGCACGATTATAGAGAGCAGTGGCCGAAGAATGGCCCGTTTTAGAGGCGGAAGTAGAATTCAGTTGTCGTTCTGCGATGCTGGCTACCGCCAGGTAGTCGCCTGCCTGCGCATTTACATCCAGTTTCTGTCTCTCTGCGCGCCTTAGTCGCAGTTCCGCTGCGGCCAGCGGCGCGGACTCGGAGTTTTGCTTTTCAAAATTGACGCAAGCCCCGAGGCAAATCGAAACGCAGATCGCCAATGCCGGATACGGATTGCGGGGAAAAAAATTGGTGCTCGCTCGCTCGATAGCTCGGCCTAGGAAAACAGCTCGGCGAAGCATTAGAGCCTTGTATCAGGATAGCTACCTTGGACAAGCATTTAAGTTCCGGTGTCGCTCAATTAATATTGGGCTCACCCTGAGTGCCATCATTTGACGAAAATCAAGATTCCAGCCAAGAACCGTCGTCAAATTCCGCATTGGTGAGTCACGCATTTCTTGGTCAGGAGAGAGAAGATTTGGAGGCCTTTCCTTTAATCCCTTCGTCTTCGCGATGATAGGCCGGGTTCCGGTATCTTTAGGCTCAGCCGCAGACGGTATTCTTGCGCCTGGAGCCGTCCTTTGGTGCTGAAAGGTTTAACCGGCGTAGCTGGACACTAGAAAGGAGTGGTTTTAGGCGAACCTGGGTTTGCTTAGGAGAATGAGAAAGGAGACCCTGCTTTGAGGCTCGATGGGGAGAAAGTCTTTTCGCCCGAAACCTGCGGAAAAGGAGCAAAAAGGAGGGACGTAGAGAGCAACTAAAAAGGAATCAAGCGTAAGTCCCTATTTACAAGCAGATTATAAAGCTATATCAGCGTCCTTTTAAGGTGTTGGTTGTGGGTTCGAGTCCCACCCAACCCAATTTCTAGCATGACCATGGCCAGCACGGCGCAGATATCCTCGGGCGAAAGCTCATCCGCCGTGGCTCCATGAAGATCGCCCTTAGCGTAAAAAATTACACGAATCTGCCTAGCACCTTATACAGCGCACCTTTGGTGATCCTCGACCAAAGAAAGTGAACAGCTCCATCATTTTCTGCACCCTTCGCCGAATCTCCTTTTATTCAACGGAGACGAGCCCCGGGCGGCGGTCCGGGCTCGCCAAACAAAAAACCTTGCGCAAAGTCGACGCCGATTTCACGCAGCTTTCCCAGCGTCGTCTCCATCTCCACGAATTCCGCTATGCTCTTGATTTTCAACCGATGCGCGATGTCGTTCATCATCTCCACAAAGATCCATTTGCCGTGATCGTTCTCGGCGTCCCGAATAAAACTCCCGTCGATTTTCAGGTAATTCGGGATGAGATCTCTTAAATGACTGAACGATGAAAAGCCGGCTCCGAAATCGTCAAGCGCAAAATGGAAACCCGCGCCGCGAAGCTGATGCATCATGGTCCGGGCCGCAGACAGGTTCGAGATCATCGCGGTTTCCGTGATCTCGAAAATCACGCGACTAGGTTTTACATCAGCAGCCTCGAAAGAATCCTCGATGAAGTCTGCCAAGGTTTGATCCGCAAAAGATTGTCCCGAAAGGTTAATAGTGAGACACAACTTACCGTTCCCACTCAGGTGTGGCAAAGCCTTAGTGATCACCTGACGATCGATTTCTGGAATCAATTGAAAGCGTTCTGCTGCTGGGAGGAAGGCGCCAGGTAATAGAAGCTTCCCGTTGCTCGGAAGGCGTACCAGCACCTCGTAAAAGGTAGGGGCGAGCGTCTGAAGATCGACGATCGGCTGAAACAGAATTTCGAACCGCTGGCTGGCAATAGCTTCTTTGATCTCGGCCGCTCGCGGGGCTTGGCTACGAAACTCCAACATCGATTCGTCGCCAATATCGTACACTTCCACCCGGCTTCGTCCGTGCACCTTAGCGCTGTAACAGGCGGCGTCCGCAAACGCCATCACTTCCTCGCCCGCTACTGTGCCGTCGACGGTGGTAATCCCGATCGAGGCGCGGACTATGAATGTCTTTGTCGAATCGGAAAAAGCGAAATCCTTTATCCGGGAAAGAATCCGCGCTGAGATCTCTTTGGCTTTCTCCAAATCGACATCTCGCAGCAGAATAGCAAATTCATCACCGCCCAGCCGGAACGGTACATCTTCACTGCGTATTGATTTTTGCAGAACTGTGGCTACCTCAGCCAGGACTTTATCGCCGACCGTATGACCCAGAGAATCGTTGATCAACTTAAAGTTATCCAGGTCAATGTAAATCAGCGCGCTACGATCTCCTTCCTGAGCTGCTCGGACCGCGCCCTGAAGCGTTTCCATCAACATTGCTCGATTCAACAGCTTGGTGTGAGGATCATGCGTCGCCAGATAGCGCAGACGCTCTCGTTCCTCACGTAGATTTGCTTCTAACGTTGTTCGCGTTTGGATGTTCCTTACTCTCTGTTGGGCAATGACCAATCGCACTTCCAGCACATCGGCTTGATATGGCTTGGCAATGTAATCATCCGCCCCCGCATCGAGGATCTTTTGCAAATCTGCTTTCCGGTCGCTGGCGGTCCCGACAAGAATGAGGTGTTGATCTCCGTCCGGCTGGCTTCGGATCCACTGACAAAGGGAGAACCCATCCATGCCCGGCAGAAACAGATCCAGGAACAATAGCGGGTAAAAAGCGGTGTTATAGGCTTTGATTGCTTCCTCAGCAGTTGCGCAAGCGACTACCTCATAGCCGCGATTGGTTAGCATGCGGCCGAGGATCAAGCGCGTACCCGGATCGTCTTCAACAATGAGAGCTTTCATGAGAGGGTCCTGCAAATAGCTGGCCGGACTGGCCGTAATATGATTCTACTGAGTGCAATAATATCATATAGTTATGACAATTCATGAGACTGGGCGCGATTGAAAGAAAGATCCTGGCTGGCTTTTTGCTCGCACTGGTCATCTCGTTGATTGTTGGCTTCGTTCTCTATCAGAATGCGACCCGGATCATTTCAACCGAACAATGGGTCAGACATACGGACGAAGTACTCGATGAACTCGATCAACTGCTGGATTCTCTGGTCGATCTGGATTCCGGCCAGCGTGCCTATCTCCTGACCACCAATGAAACTTTCCTTACTCGAGTCGGCGCCGCCGAGCAAAGAATTCCAGATCAATTGGACAAGCTCCGCCAATTAACCGCCGACAATCCCCTCCAAAAGCAGCAGATCCCTTTACTGCAGTCTGCGCTGAAGACCAGGCTGGAATCTGTAAATCAGGTGATCGATCTGCGACGGACCGTCGGGTTTGATGCCGCGCAAGCCAAACTTGCAGACCAATTGGCCAAGGGATACCTGGACGAAAGCCGCAACATTTTGAATCGGATGAAGGCCGAAGAGCGACAGCTTCACGCGAGCCGGAGCGCCGCTGACCGCCAGAGCATACGCCGCACCGCGAGAACGACCGGAATCGCATTTGGGATCCAATTCGCTATTTTAGGCTTACTCTATTGGTTGACGCACCTCGATGTTTTAGAGCGCCGGCGAGCTGAAGCGGCTCTGCGAAAGAGTAGTGAGGATCTGAAAGATGCTCGTGACGCCGCTCTGTCGGCTGCAAAATTGAAGTCCCAATTTCTGGCCAACATGAGCCACGAGATACGTACGCCGATGAACGGGGTTTTAGGAATGACTGAAATCCTGCTTAACACTCAGCTGGCTTCCAGACAGCGCGAGTTTGCCGAAACGATTCAGTCGAGCGCAAATGCGCTCCTTGCGATCATCAATGACATCCTCGATTTCTCGAAAATCGAAGCTGGCATGCTCCGCTTTGAGAACTCTCCGTTCAACCTTCACCGATCAGTGGAAAACGTCATCGATTTGTTTGCTCAACCGGCTCGGAAGAAGGATCTCGAACTTGCTCTCCTTATTGAGGAAGGGGTGCCGGTTTCCGTGAAAGGTGACCCGTTTCGCTTGCGACAGGTTTTAACTAATCTTCTGAGCAACGCTATCAAATTCACCGACCAAGGAGAAGTGGTCCTGCGTTGTCGAAGGGTTTCCGAAATTGAGGGCGCTATCGGCGTACGCTTCGAGGTCTCGGATAGCGGAATCGGTATCGCACCGGAGGATCAGAGGCTCCTGTTCAGCCCGTTCGTGCAGGCGGACGGCTCAACAACGCGGCGTTTCGGGGGCACCGGACTAGGGCTAGCCATATGTAAAGAACTGGTGACGGGCATGGGCGGCGAGATCGGCATGGAGAGCACTCCCAGCATTGGTTCTAAATTCTGGTTCACCGCGAAATTTGCACCAACCGAGACGCTGGTGCCCGCGGTGACGGTAGCGGGAGACCTTCGCAATGCGCGTGTACTTCTGGTGGACGACAATGCAACTAACAGAAAGATTCTCCATTATCAGGTTACTTCCTGGGGCATGCGGGACAGCATGGCCTCGAGTGGTCCCGGCGCTCTCAATTCCTTACGCCGGGGCGCCGCCGCTGAAGATCCTTTCGCGATTGTGATTCTCGATACGCACATGCCGGAACTGAGCGGTATTCAGGTTGTCGAACTTATCCGGGCCGATCCTTCAATAGCATCGGTGAAAGTAGTCTTACTCACATCAATGGAACCAGGCGAGTTGAGCGAGTCCGTACGCGGCGAAGTGGACGCCTTCATAACCAAGCCAGTGAAGCAGTCCCAGCTGTTCGAAACTCTGTGCGCTGTCCTTGGTATCAAGGCTGATGTGGCCGAAACGCTACCACCCGAGGCAGATTTGGTATCGTCGCCGGTTTCTGACCGGCGATTGCGTATTCTTCTCGCTGAGGATAACGAGGTCAACCAGCGGGTCGCCTTATATCAACTTCGCATGCTTGATCACCAAGTAGATCTTGCTCGCAACGGAGTCGAGGCTCTGAAGCTATTCGATGAGAACGAATACGATGCGGTCTTGATGGATATTCACATGCCAGAACTGGATGGCTATGCGGCGACCGCCGAAATTCGGCGGCGTGAAGGAGACCGGAAGCACACCCCGATCATAGCGATGACTGCTAATGCTCTGCCGGAAGACCGCGAGAAGTGCTTGGCTGTAGGAATGGATGAGCACCTAGCCAAGCCGGTTCAAGCTTCCGCGCTGGTTCGGGTCTTAGAGCAATGTGTAGCAAACACAGAGCCTGCGAACAGAGAGCCACTTCCGCGAGCGACAGATCTCCAGCCACTCATCAATTCGGGTATGGGCGACATTATACCGCGGCTGATCGAGATCTTCTTGGATACCGCTCCCCACGACATTGAGAAGGCGGTCGCCGCGTTGCGCAGCTCTCAGGCCACTGATCTCGAAGAGGCGGCTCACAACCTGAAGGGGAGTTGTAGCAACCTGGGAGCTGCGCGATTGCGCGATCTTTGCCAGCAGCTCGAAAAGCTCGGACGGGACGGATCTTTGCAGACTGCGCCTGAACTGCTAGCGTCGGTGGAGGAGGAATTCGGTCGAGTGCGTACGGAACTCGTCGATGCGCTCGATCGCCACCGAGTCAAGGAGGAAACGAAGCCATAAGTGTGAGTGACTCGGTAACTGCGGAGGTCCGGTAGTCTGGCTGATCAGCAACTGTCCGGGACAAAGAAAGAATGAATAGCTCTCAATCAGATTCCGAGGATTGGCGTCGGTCCGAACCACGTATCCCGATCGATCTGGGCTCCGCTCCATTTCTAGGTTCACGAGAAAACGGACAGCCAAGTTTCGCTTATCTTCTGCGAGACGTGAGTTCCAGCGGAGTTGGCGTGATCGTCCCGCTCTGGGCTGGAATGGCGCCTTTGGAGATCGGTGAATCAATTAACTTTCACCTGCCATTTCAGCTGAACAGAAAATTCTACAATCAGGGGGTGATTCGATGGCAAAAGATGACGCCGGAGGGGCAGATGTGCGGGGCCCATCTGGAAAAGCGAGTCCCACTCCGTTACCCGATCTATGTGGCTTTCGAAACCGGAGATATTCGCTTCGCGGCGGAAGAGTTCGGAATCCCCAGCGTGAAAGACTTGATCAAGCAGATTCTCGAAGATGCTTTTTATTTGAAGAAGGGCGTTGGTATTTACTTTGAGCACCTTGCGCCCTACTTCACCCGGCACGGCCGTCTGCGAGTAGAAACGGAGTCAGGAGCGAATGAAGATCTAGTGGCCCGTATTCGCCGACAAATTCAAGAGAACATTCATACGGTTGAGGCTTTGCAAAACAGAGCGACCGAGCGAACCGCGGAGCAGCCGTTCCCGAGCGCGGCAGATCTGGAGTCACTTCGGGCTGCAATCGCATTGGAACTTAACCTCAAGGTTTTAAGTAAAAGATTCAATGCTTTGACGGTCCTACCCTATCTGCGCTCTGTCCGTTTGCTTGAGCATCAGCTTTACACAAGTTTCAACACGCTGGTCCTTCTGCATTTGCAAACCTCCGGACGCCGGGTGGTGGGTTCACTAGCGGCTTGAAGCGTAAGGAATCCGCTAAACAATCAGTTGGAGGGGACAGCCTGCGTCCTTTCCTTTGAATGGTGCAGGAACTTGGATACTAACAGAGCCGGAGCGCTCGCGCGATCAATGGCAGATCGAATCGCAACGGAGACGTCAGTTTCCAAGCGCCAATCAACTTCCTTATTCAACTCAAACCAGACCAGGGCGGTCAAACCAAGCGACTTCGCCGAATCAAGCGCCGCCATCACCCACTCCTCCTTGTTTCCACCTGCGGAAGCCGAACTGGTTTCAAAAACTGCGGCCGGTTTCCCGGATGCGACCTGCTTCAGCTCCCGCAGCGGTGCCGCAAAGATAGATTCAAAACTACGCCACTCGCTATCCCATCCGTTTGCAGCACGAGTTTGCGATGTACCCCAGTTATAGCCATCAAGCCCAACGATGTCGACTACATCATTTCCTGGATAGTACGAGGCGATTTGATTCCAGGGTTGCGCTGGGACAGAATCGGCGTTCGGACAGAAGACCCAACCAACGTTATCGGCCTGTTGAGCACGGAAAACTTCGACGACATGGCGAAACATTACGCGATACTTTTCGGCGCTCTCCGGTCCGAAGTCCTGGCTACTGCCGCCCCAATGATAGCGCGCGAGGTTCATTTCGTGCGCAAACCGAATGAGGTAAGGCTTCCCAAATTGACGGCTTTGGCGAGCAAAACGTTGTAAATAACTATCGTATTTCCCTTCGATAATTGAGTCCGCAGCGATCATGTGTTCGCGGCCTTCGGAATCGAGAAACATCGGTTCCCAGGTCACGATTGGAAGAGCTCCACTGCCCTCGATCGACCGCAGTGCTCCGCCCGGAATGGACGCCGATCACTGCGAGATTCGGATTCCGCAGTTCAGTCCAAGAACAGTTCTTCTTACTCGTTCCAAGAACATCTCCGAATTGGCAAACCGTTATCCGAGCGCGACCGTACTGTCGCTTCCGCTTAAGAAGCGCCAGTTCCTCCAGGCCGTTGGGTTGTTAGTCGATACTAACGATGCCAGTCGCTTGCCCGAAACAGTTTCGAAGGCAGATCCGATTCTCTCCGAGCTCAACATTCTGGTGGTGGATGACAACATCGTGAACCGCCTGGTTTGCGTCGCGCAACTGCAAAAGCTCGGGGTTCGGAAGATTTCGGAAGCCGAAGACGGACGTCAGGCAATCGCTGCTGCGCAAAGCCAGGNGTTTGACCTCATTTTGATGGATGTACATATGCCGGAAATCGACGGTTTGCAGGCCACCCACCAGATTCGTCTCTCATTATCTTATTCCAGACAACCGCGAATCGTTGGGCTCACGGCGACTGCTCTCAGCGAGGAACGGGAAAGATGTCTCGGAGCCGGTATGGATGATAAGCTCACCAAGCCGGTACGCATTCACGAGTTGAAAGAGGTGTTGGCGGCAACCAGCAAAATAGGATCGCCTGATCGACCTTCGCCCACATCGGGCCCTGATTTGCCGGTGTGCGACGAGCGCCGATTGAAAGAGCTTATGGAAGTTGATGAAGCTGACCAGTTTGTTACCAATGTTCTACAACTTTTCATTGTGCAAGCCGAACGGTTGGCACGCCGGTTGCCGGAGTTGGCAGACAATCCGGAGGTCCTTGCGTCAGAGGCGCACAAGCTGAAGGCCGCCGCCGGATACGTTGGCGCGATGCGTGTGGCCTATTTCTGCAGCGTCGTGGAAAACTCTGCGAAATCGTCACATTCTCAAGTCGATCAGAGAGCTGTCGCTGATCTAAAAAAGTCACTCACTGTTTCGGTTGCTGACTATCGAAAACGATTAAAGCCAAAGTGATTTTCGTTGGTTGTGGCTCCCGAACGGACTCCCTCTGTTCGATGCATTTCTGGCCAGAAAAGCTGCAGGAGTGGTTTTACTTTAGGCGAACCTTTTCGCTTAGGAGAATGAGTAACGTGAGATTGCCTCAGGGCCCGACCGGGGAGAAAGTCGTTTCTTGCGAAACCGCCGCAAAAGGAGCAAAGAGAAGGAACTCTGACAGCGCTCAGAATGGTTCGCAGAAAAATGATACCTGTGAAAAAGTTAACTGCGAGCGTCGTCGGATGCGGCAGAGGCGGACAATTGAGTCTCCAGGCTCTTGCCGAATCCGAGTTTTATGCGCCAATCGCGGCTGCCGATCTCCGGTCTGAAATTGGCGACGAGCTTCGAAGGAAATTTTCGGGTCTTCGGATTTTCGCCGATTTTCGCGAAATGTTCGCAACCTGTCCGACCGATGTGGTTTGCGTTAGCACTTATCCACCTACCCATGAAGAGATTGCGGTCGAAGCGTTGAAGCTTCCGCTAGAGGCGATTCTAGTTGAAAAACCGATTGCTGATACGGTTGCATCCGGCCGCCGAATTCTCGATTTCATCAAACAGAGTAAGATCCCGTTGGCGATACCACATGGTCTCATGGTAAAGCGATGCCCCCTGGAAATTATCGAGCGCGTAAGCAACGGCGAAATCGGGGAGCTAAAATTGGTCGAGATCCACTCTCCGCGGTTTGATATTATAAGTGCCGGCATCCATTGGCTTCAATTCTCGATCAACCTGAATGCGGACCACCCGGTGGAGTCTGTCCTCGCGGCTTGCGATAAAACAACGCGAACGTTTCGCGACGGTATGAAGGTCGAGACCGTGGCGGTTACTTCAGTGCAGCTGGTTAATGGCGTTCGGATCGTAATGTATACGGGGGATGCCATCCGTTCGAACGGGCTTCGACAAAGTGATGTCACGTTTCGAATTCTCGGTACCGCAGGCCAGATCGAATTCTGGGGCTGGCAGCCGGACTATTATCTAGTCAACCCGGCTTTTCCCCACGGAAAGTTGTTAGAGCCCGAGGAACAACCTGTTTCCCTCCATCGGCGTCATCTGGAAAACCTAATTCCGATGTTGCGATCAAAGGAGCCGGATTATTCCTTACCGGAAAGCTCATTGAAAGCCCTTGAAATCTGCGAGGCTGCATATCTTTCCGCCAAGCATGGTGTTGAAGTTCGTTTTCCTTTTGCTGAGTTTGCATTGCCTGAGCCGAGCGACTGGCAGCCGGGCACGCCTTATTTAGGGGAGGCAAATGCGCGAGACGGCAGGTATCTCTGATGAATAGACCGATCACATTTGGCATCGTCGGTGGAGCATGGCGCGCCGAATTCTTTTTTAGAATCGCCCAGGCTTTACCGGACCGTTTTCGAATTGTGGGATGTGTCGCACGCACGGAAGCGACACGCTCACGGATCGGGCGGGCTTGGGGAATCGCAACGTTCAATTCCATAGGCGACTTGGTCAGATCAAAGCCCGATTTTGTCGTTACATCGGTGCCTTGGGCTGAATCGGCACCGGTCATTCTCGAACTGGCGGCGCATGATGTCGGGGTTCTGGCGGAGACCCCGCCTGCTCAGGATCTCGAGGCCTTGACGAAATTGGGGAAAGAACTGCCAGAGAATGCACGCCTCCAAGTGGCCGAGCAATATCAGTTTCAGCCCGTCCACGCGGCCAGGCTTGCTCTGGCTAGATCAGGCTTGCTTGGAGAAGTTTCTGAGGTCCAGATTTCGGTTGCGCATGGGTACCACGGCGTATCGCTGATTCGTAAGTTTCTGAACGTCGGTTTTGAGCGCGCCTCCATCCGCGCATTGGAATTCAAGTCCCCGATTGTTGCAGGTTCGACCCGCGCGGGACCGCCGCAGGAAGAACGAAAAATTCTGACCAAACAAACCATCGCGAGCCTCGAATTCGAGGGCAAGCTCGCTGTCTTCGATTTTGTCGAAGATCAGTACTTTTCCTGGATCCGATCGCATCGTGTCCTGGTGCGCGGTGACCGCGGAGAGATTAACAATCTGGATGTTCGATATTTAATCGACTTCGCGACACCGATGGAGATGCAACTGAAGAGAATGGATACCGGCCAAACCGGCAATCTGGAAGGTTACCACCACAAAGGTTACATTGCTGGGGGGGCGTGGTGGTATCGGAATTCGTTCGCACCTGCGCGATTGTCTGATGACGAGATTGCAATCGCGACCTGTCTTGAATCGATGGCCCGCTATCTGGAAACGGGAAATTCTTTTTATGACCTGACCGAAGCTTCTCAAGATCATTACCTGAGCATTCTAATTGACAGAGCGGCCAAAAGCGGCAATTCCCTCGAAAGTTCTAACCAGATCTGGCACGCGGAATAGCCGGCCTGATCNGTTGACTGCTAACCGCTGGCCCTTAGCCCTTCTCGATCATCGCGTAGGCATTGTGGTTATGGATCGATTCGTAGTTCTCAGCTTCGATCTTATACCAGAGGATTCGTGGGTCAGCGTTCGCTTTGACCGCGATATTACGCACCAGATCTTCCACGAAAACCGGATGATCGTAGGCATGCTCGGTGACCGCTTTTTCGTCGGGGCGCTTCAATAAGCTAAACANCTCCGCACTGGCTGACGTCTCGACCATACGCACCAAGTCCTCAATCCAAATTGGGCTACTGAACCGCACCGCAAANGTCACCAGGCTTCGTTGATTGTGTGCGCCCTGTTTGCTGATCGCCTTGGAGCACGGGCAGAGGGTGGTTACCGGAACCNTGACCGTCACTTCAAATTCGGAATGTTTCTGGTGCGCAGTGGCATTAAACCGCACGTTGTATTCGAGTAATCCCGACGCGCCGGTCACCGGTGCTCGCTTCTCGATGAAGTAGGGGAATTCGAATTCGACATGAGCCGCTTCCGCGTCCAATCGCGTCTGTAATTCTCGCAAGATTACCTTGATATTATCGACATGAATGACGGTTCCGTGGTGGTTGAGCACCTCGATGAAGCGACTCATGTGAGTTCCTTTGAAGTGGTGGGGCAGATCGACGGTCAAGCTCACGGTTGCCACGGTGTGTTGCGACGTGTGTGCCTTGTCCCGAACCAGGATCGGAAAACGCAGGTTCTTCACCCCAACACGGTCGATAGCGACCTCCCGGTGGTCGGGAAGGTTCTGCGTATCGATCAAAGTAGTTTGCTGTTCCATAGTTTTCGTGTTGTCATGAAGACGCGGGACGAAAGTTTCCCCCTTCATTAAAGGTTTACGGACTGTGCAGGAATATCATCAATTGCTCCGTCTTGTCTTAGAAAAAGGGCATTCCAAGGATGACCGTACTGGAACCGGGACTATATCATATTTTGGCGCGCAAGTGCGGTTCGATTTACGCCAGGGGTTTCCGCTGATCACAACCAAAAGAGTCCATTTTAAGTCGGTTGTTTATGAGCTCCTGTGGTTCTTGCGTGGCGAGACGAACATTCGATTCCTCACCGACAATGACGTGACTATCTGGGACGAGTGGGCCGACGAAAAAGGAGATCTGGGACGGGTCTACGGTGCCCAATGGAGAAGCTGGCGCGCGGCTGACGGGAAATCGGTCGACCAAATTGCTCNGGTCGTGGAAATGATCCGAACCAATCCGGACAGCCGCCGCCTGATAGTGTCGGCCTGGAATCCGGGTGAACTGAACGAGATGGCCCTGCCGCCTTGCCATGCTCTCTTCCAGTTCTATGTGTTGGAAGGACAATTGAGCTGTCAGTTATACCAGCGCAGTGCTGACCTTTTTCTTGGTGTACCTTTCAATATCGCCTCCTATGCGCTGCTGACGCAAATGATGGCTGCGGTGTGCGGGTTGGAACCGGGCGATTTCGTGCACACGTTTGGGGACCTGCATATCTATAAGAATCATCTCGACCAAGTCCGCGAACAGCTCAGCCGGACACCCAGACCAAGTCCGCGAATACTGTTTCAACGGATTCCCGAGCGTCTCGAAGACTTCCGGTACGAGGATATTGAGTTGCTGAAATACGATCCTTATCCAGCGATCAAGGCGCCGATTGCGGTTTGAACCTAGCAGAAGCTAGAAGTCAGGAGGCGTGCCGGCGAATGTAAGCGAAGCGCAAGCGCAATTGTTCCGATGATGACCAACAACAGATTTTGGCTATTGGCTATCGGTGATCGGCTATTCCGTTCGAGCCGGGAGGGCAGAATGGAATGAAGGCAATCGTGGCAATGACCCCGAGCCGAGTGATCGGCCGCGGAAACACAATTCCTTGGAAAATCCCTGGCGAACAAAAGTGGTTTAAGGAAGTCACGATGGGACATTGCGTTTTGATGGGCAGCAAAACCCATCTTTCGATCGGTAGACTGCTTCCAGGTAGGCGAAACCTGATAGTCAGTCGAAGTCAGACTTGGGAAGGAGCAGAAATGATTCGTGATCTCTCTCAGTTTGATCCCGCCAATTACCAGGAGGAGGTGTACGTGATCGGCGGTGCCGAAATCTATCAGCAACTGGTTGGCCGATGCGACGAGCTGTTGATTACGCGACTAAAAGGCGAGTATCCAGGCGATGTCTATTTCCCGGAATACGAATCAGAATTCTCGATTGTAGAACTGATCCGAGAGACCCCGGATTATTGGATTTTCCGGTACACTCACCAGCTTCCCCGCTAGCCGGCGCAACGGCAAAGTCGGCCTCCAGATGCGATGCAGCGCCGTTTTCGCACCGGGAAGGTGCATCCACGGTACATCCTTCTTCATCAGTGTGGCTGAATAGTATCGAGCTATTTGCAGTCCAAAGGGAGTATAAAAGCTGCGGTTTTACCTTCTCAAAATTATGGATAATCCCATTCTGAATCTTTCCACCTCCGCGTCTTGGCCTGAGATTGTATTTTCGCGTTTCGTTATCGGCTTCTTTGCCGTTTGCCGCCCCAGTTTCGCCAAATATGTTCTGTTATTCTGCGGGTCCGTCGTTCTCAGTGGCTGTCTTTCCCTGAGACTGGGAGAAAGCGATAAACCCAGACCAGCGCCGACCCGAACAGAAGTAACTTATATCGATCGAGAAGCGATCGCTCGGCGATAGCTGATTTTCGAAAACATCGAGGAGTGCGGTACGGAAGGGGCGTAAGAATCATCGGCTACGTGAACGGCTAACTCCCGCCTACCACGCGACCCCGGTTTGATGATTCTGGTTGCTCCAGGGCTCTGCCGCTTCTCTCCAGGGCTGAGTCGCTATACCTGATCTCAGGTTCTTGGCGATCGCGTCCCAGCGGCGCGCCTCCTGAGTGCGGTTGTCGCAGCTAGTTAGGCAGAGTGAGATCAGGACGAGGCAACAGCAGACGAAGCGAATCATGAAGAAGGGATGGAAATTGCGCTAGATCTAACGCGGTTCAGCGGTGGAATTCAACCGAAACTTCAGCGGGCCCGTTCTATCCAGAAGGACTTCAGATAATCGCTGCCCGGGAAATCTTCCGGCATCCCGATGTGCGCTATAGTCGCGGATCTAGGTAACTTTGTCCGTAGAATCTTTTCGAAGTCAGCCCGAGGAAGGCGGTGAGAATTCGTGCAGCAGAGCAATCGACCGTCTTTGGTGCTAACGGAAAGCGCCAATTCGAGTAGTTCACCATAATGGGTTTCTGCCCGAAAAACTCGTCCGCTCCGATCTCGCGAAAACGTCGGCGGATCCAGGATAACTAAATCGAAGCAGCGCCCTTTTTTTGCGAATCGCTTGAGCCAGCTGAATGCATCCCCGTAAACAAATTCGTGTTCTGGGCTATCAATATCGTTAGCCAAATAATTTTCGCGCCCCCAATCCAGATACGTCTGCGAAAGATCGACATTTACGGTCAAAGCGCCGCCGGCGGCAGCGGCAACCCCAAAAGCGCAGGTGTAAGCAAACGTATTCAACACGCTCGTGCCCGCGCTAATCTGTCGGACGCGCTGCCGATTAAGGCGCTGATCAAGAAAGATCCCTTGCGAGTAGCCGGCTTGAAAATCGATCCAAAAATTCAGGCCACGTTCTTGAATGAGGAATCTCGTCGTGATTGGCTCACCCGCCAAAAAGATCGGGGACTTTTTCTCTTCGTTCCTCAGTATTTTTCCATAGAGAGAACGATAGCCGAGTGTTAGGTCCAGATCCGGCATCGGTTGGCTCGGTTCGAGGCTAAGCAGCCAGTTTCCATTGAAATCGTCAATCACCCAACCCGAGAGATCGTCACCGCCGCCATCGACAATGCGGCACGCAGTCGTCCCGGTCTGACGCAGCCCAGCTCTTCTGGCGATAGCGTGGACGATTTTTTCACTCAGATACATCCTGATTTGCGTATCCTCGCAGGTGGGCATAAATGCAAAGAATATGAGCGCCTTGCGGGAAACTCTAGAGCAAGCCGTCAGAGAAGGGCATTTGTTGCCAACAAGTGCCGAAAATATCTCCCTATTGCTGGCGGCCGGGAACAATCCACTCTACCCGCTGGCGATCTCGCAGCTAGCGGAAGCAAAGGCTTGGTCGGAATTGAACGACCGCTTCTTCAAGACGCTTGCTTTCGGAACCGGCGGATTGCGAGGCCGGTCGATCGGGAATCGGGTGACTGAGGCCGAACGTGGATCGCACCCTGAGTCCGAACCACCGGAGCATCCTTGCGTAGGGACTAACGCAATGAATTTCTATAATGTCAGTCGCGCGACGCAAGGACTGGTTAACTATCTGAAAGGCTACCTCAACTCTATCCGGTCAGATCGCCGGCCGAGCCTGGCGATTGCGCATGACACCCGAATCTTTTCCCGCCAATTTGCTGAGCTTGCTGCTAAGGTTGCGACCGAGCTGGGCTGCGATGTTTTCCTTTTCGAATCGGCGCGATCGACTCCTGAGCTCTCTTTTGCGGTTCGCCATACTGATGCGACCGCTGGAATCGTAATCACGGCGAGCCACAATCCCCCGCACGATAATGGCTACAAGGCTTATTTTGAAGATGGTGCTCAGGTAGTCGAACCACATGCCACCGCGATTATCCGGCAAGTGAATGCGATTACGAGCGAAGGCTATGAGCCGCTCGCTGCCGAGCAAAAAGGCAAGCTCGTGGTTCTCGGATCGGATTTCGACGACATCTACAAAGCGAGATTGCGATCAGTGATCTTGCAACCGGCGGTAGTCTCGCAACAGAAAGAACTCAAAGTCGTTTTTTCGCCCATCCATGGAACCGGTGGCGTAATTTCCGTACCGCTGTTGCGCGAGATCGGCTTCAACGTGCTGACGGTACCGGAACAGGACCGCCAGGATGGGCTGTTTCCAACTGTAAAATCGCCGAACCCGGAGAATGCCGACGCGCTTTCGATGGCGATGGAACTTGCCCGCAAAGAAAACGCGGACTTGGTCATCGCTACCGATCCTGACTGTGATCGCATGGGTGTGGCGGTGCGGAATCGAACCCGAGAGCTAGTCCTTCTCACTGGAAATCAAATCGGCTCTCTGTTGACCTACTACCGCTCTCGATCTTTCAAACAGCTTGGAATTCTGAACGATCAGAACAAATCGCGCGGGGTTATCATCAAGACGCTAGTTACCACCGATCTGCAAAAAGCGATTGCGCAAGGAGAGGGACTGCATTGCGTGGAGACGCTCACCGGCTTTAAATACATCGGAGCCAAGCTCCTGAAATACGAGATGGCATTGCCGGAATCGATTCGCCGTTCATATCGCTCGTTAGCGGAGGAGGAATCGCGCAAAGCTCGGCTGGAATACTCCTATTTCTTTGTATTTGGGGGGGAGGAAAGCTATGGCTACAGTGGCGCCGACTTTGTCCGGGACAAAGACGCCAATGCCGCAACCCTCATGTTCGCCGAGGTGGCTGCGTATGCGAAGTCACAAGATCTTACTTTGGACGAATTGCTAGATCAGATTTACCTGCAATACGGCTATTTTCTCGAGCAGAGCGGCTCATTGGTCTTCGAAGGAGCAGAAGGCGCAGACAAGATCCGCCGGCTGGCAGATTCATACAACCGGATGCCACCGAAGGAAGCCAACGGGGTAGAAGTATCGCAAGTTCAGGATTTCACGTCGGGCGACATCCGCGATAGCGAAGGCGATCTGCTTCCGAGCGAGAAGATGACGATCTTCACGCTGGCGGATGGTTGCAAGATTGCAGTTCGTCCCTCCGGTACGGAGCCAAAGATCAAATTCTATCTGTTCGGCAAAAGGGAAGGCTTAAATCAACCAATGCTTCCCGCGGCCAAAAAAGAACTGCGCGAATCGCTCAATCGCTTGTGGGAATGGTTGCAGGCTGATGCGAGGAAGCGGGTAGGGTAGTCTCGAAAGCTGTTCGGCGATCGGAGGGTGCGTCGCTGGCGACGCCCGGAAACTACCCACGATAACGTTCGGCGCTGACTCCCGCCTTTTTCAGCGCTCGTTATGTCTCTAATGCGTCGGAGACATACAAGACCCCGGGATAATTTCCGGGCGTCGCAAGCGACGCACCCTCCGCGCGATGGGGACCTCGCTGTCATAGCCGAGGCTGAACGCTGATATTGGTCGTTTCGCGATCATATACGATTTTTTCGGACGGCGTCTGAATGAACTTTATCCGGACAAGAGATTAGCTCAGGCGGCGTTGCATGACCTTCGGCCGGTTTCCCACTTCTCCTCACCCACATGCTCTTTTGCTTGCGAGACTGCGTAGGCTTGGCAGAGTGTCGACTCTTTCTCTTGAGTCGGTTAGACGAATTGATGAATCGCCACTGGAACATTTGGAGTAGCTCCCGTCCGAATGCCGGTCTCCTTCTGTCCTGGGTCCTGTTCGTCTCCAACTCGAGTTTCGCCACGGATCGTTTCGACCTTCCTCGTTTGAGCGATCATGCCACGATTTCGTTGGTTACCTATTCTCCCGGCGACGAGCTTTATACTGCGTTTGGTCATAGCTCGATCCGCGTGCGAGACGATGCCCAAGAGATCGATCGGCTTTATAATTATGGAACTTTCGATTTCGAAACGGACGCTTTTTATATCAAGTTTGCTCAGGGCGATCTGCTTTACCAATTGTCGGTGGGATTATCTAATGCCGAGATCAATGAGCGAGGCAGCCTGGGGCAAGGTGTTACCGAATCGATTTTGAACTTCAACTCTGATCAGCGGCAAGCAATGTTCTCCGAGTTGGAGACAAACCTCCTCCCGGAAAACCGTTTCTATCGGTACGACTTTATCCTGGATAACTGCTCAACTCGGGTCCGAGACATATTCGAAAAAGTTTGGGGTCATCCGGTGGCCGATCCTTCGATTGGAAAAGTAACCTTTCGGCAAATGTTAGACCCGTACTTTCTTCGAATCCCCTGGATCCGTTTCGGGGTTTATCTTCTTTTGGGTGCGCGCATTGATCGTTTGGTCACGCCGCGTGAAGCCTGTTACTTGCCATTCAATCTCGAACGAGCGGTTCAGGAAAGTTCAACCGAAGCAGGTCCTTTGGGTCGTAAACCAATAACGATTTACCGGCCACAACCGTTGCCTTCGGTGCCGTGGTATTTTCGGCCCGAATTCGTTTTTTGGACTCTACTCCTATTTTGGATCGCTTGCTGGGTGATCAGAGGCTATTCGGCATCAGCCGTCCTTTCTGGACTGGTCTTTCTCGCTTTCGGCGCGGTGGGGACATTCCTGGTTGTCTTTGCGGCGAACACATTTCACTGGGAGACTTACGACAATTGGAATCTTGGCTGGTTGGTGCCAACTCATCTCCTGGTCGGCGTTGGTCTGATTTTCCTGAACCGATCATCGCGGTCTTGGGTGCGCGCCTATTTGGGAATCGCTCTAGCGGAGATTGCGCTGTTTCTCCTCGCGTCACCCTGGTTGCCACAACAGTTTCATCATGCCATTTATCCACTGGCGATTTTGCTCGGGTGGCGGTGCGCCATTGAGCTCTGCAGAAAACCTCACCAGGAGATCCTGCGATGAAAATGCACCTGATTTGGCAAATCGGCCTGAGCTTGCTAAGCGGCGTGCTCTTGGGGTTGGCGTTTCCCCCCTGGAACGTGTCTTGGCTAGTCTGGGTTGCTTTCGTTCCGGTACTGTGTGGTTTGTTGATTCTGCGAGGGTCCGCGCCGGTCTTGCTCATTCAGGGGGCGGTATTTTGCGCGACGTTTGGACTCATCGCGTTCTATTGGCTGGGCGCGGAGACGCGATGGAGTGAGTTGGCGCAAAATGGTGGAACCTTGATCGTCACTGGAGCTGTTTGGGCTTGGCTGGTTGGCCGATTTGCTACCTTTCCTGAATTCCCCAAAACAAAAGACGGAAAAAGGAAATCACTCGAACCGATCCTGCTCGCACCAGGACGCTCGAGCGCGGCGTGGGTAGGTTCGGGGGCGCATCTTCGTCTCGCGGCTTTGGTAGCCTCCGCTTGGACCGCTCTGGAGTGGGCGCGAGGCTATCTCTTACCGGCTTGGAACCAAGTGGGCGTTCCGGTTAGCGACAATCTCGCGTTGCTTCAACTCACGAAGGCGGTCGGTCCTGCCGGGTTAAGCTTTATCGTGGTATTTGCGAATACGATTATTCTGGCCAACGTCAGGCGTTTCATTCTTCAGCCTGGACGGATGAATTGGGCCGGACGCTTCGATGTCACCGCGACTTTGGCTGTGCTGCTGCTCGTATCGGCCGCCGGTTTTTGGTCCTTGCGATCCGCGCCGGAACCAAAGGGACTCAAGGTTTGTATCGTTTCCTCCGCTGCGACTGATCTCGACCACTTAACCGACCTGTCACTGGTCGCTCCGGCTACCCATTGCGACTTGGTCGTCTGGCGCCGAACTCAATTGCGCGGCGGTGACTACCGAGTTTTAGCCAAGGCCTCCCTGGGGCAGAGCATCCCGTTAATTGCGGGAACGGCTGCCTCGCCGGAAGCGCCGCTCACTGGATACACTCTGTTCGCACCTGGGTCGGTCCGGAGCGTATTTGTCGTTGCATCGCATCCGCTTTTTCAGCTGATGGCCGACCGGGGGCTGCGCAACGATCAGCCAATCACCTGTAAGGATGCCACCGTATTCCCTTTTTTGGGGAATGATGCAGGCTCGCTCGAGACTTTCCGAGCCGCGGTCCAGAAACAGATTCAATGCTTCGTTGTCCTCGTTGATCAACCGGCGGCGGTCACGACGGAGGAGGAGCAATTAAAACAGAATGTTCGCGTGTGGGCAGTTGCGCTCGGTCGACCGATTGTGTTCAACTCGCGTCGAGCGGGAGCGATCCTAATGGCTAACTCGGGACGAGTGACCGGATCAATAAATCCGGAGATTGAAGGAGCGACCGTAGGGGAAATTGATCCACCAGTTGGTGTTGACTCCTCCTATTACGCTGTCTATGGCGATTGGTTCCCGATCGCTCTGGGTGTTTTAGCGCTGTTTTTAGCTTTGAGTGAAGGCTTGAAGAAGTTTTATGCGGAACCTCGTCGTTTCCATCCATGATGTCTCGCCGCTGACCCAGGCAAGTTGCGCTCGGATTTTGGACGATTTGCGAGAGATTGGCGTTCCGATAACGTCGCTCCTGATCATTCCCAATCACCATGAACGTGCGCCGGTCTCAGAATATGAGGAGTTTCAAGGCTGGTTGAAGACTAAGGTGAATGAAGGTCATGAGCCGATTTTGCACGGTTACTTTCACGCTCGGAGCCCTAAGAATACTGATGCTGGGATCGTAAAATTTACCAACCAGGTTTACACTGCCGGGGAAGGAGAATTCTACGATCTGGATCGGTCAGAGGCATCTCGGCGGTTGCGGCAAGGCTTGAACGACCTGGAATTTCTGCAGAGACCGATTTCCGGATTTGTTGCGCCGGCTTGGCTCCTTGGTTTTGAAGCGGAAGCGGCCGTGCGACACGTCGGTTTTCGCTACATCACAACGGTTAGCTCCGTTGACGTATTTGATGGCCTTCATCGTTACGTCTCTCGCTCGTTAGTTTGGAGTACCAGATCTTCCTGGCGTCGGGTGGTCAGTTTGGCCTGGAACCAGGGTCTAAGCTCTCGTTTACGCGAGCGGCCCCTTTTGCGGATCGCCATCCATCCGACCGATCGAGAGATCCCGATGGTTTGGTCACAAGTGAAAAGCGTGCTCGGATCGGCACTAGCGGACCGCAGGCCTTTGACCTACGAGAAGTTCATTGCCAACCATCTCGATTCAACCGACTCTTAGGTGCTGCTCGAATTCAAGCATGGCTGCGAAAGTTGATTTGCATCTGCACTCACGTTTCAGCGATCGCTCTGTCGAGTGGCTGTTTCGACGTTTCGAATTTCCCGATAGCTACTCCGATCCGCGAAGCTTGTACCGGCGACTGCGGGAAAAGGGAATGTCGTTCGTTACGTTCACCGATCATAACCGAATCGATGGTTGCCTTGAGATCGCCGACCACCCAGAGACTTTCGTCAGCAGTGAAGTCACGGCGGAATTTCCCGAGGATCAAGTCGCTGCTCATGTGCTGGTATGGAACATCACGGAACTAGAGCACCGGGAGATCCAACAAGTACGCCGCAACATTTACGAGTTGCAGGCCTATCTTGCCAATCGACGAATCGTTCACGCGATCGCTCATCCGTTTTACGATAAAGACCGACGATTGACGGCTGATCATGTTCAGAAATTGGTGCTGCTTTTCAAGCATTTCGAAGGAGTCAATGGACTTCGCGATTCTCTGCTGAGCGAAGTCGCTCGGTTCGTCTTTCGATCGCTCACTCCCGAACTAATCGAGAGATTTGCCGACCGACAGAAGTTGATGCCAACCCACAAAGAACCGTGGCGCAAGATCCTGATCGCCGGCTCGGATGATCACGCCGGTATTTTTCCCGCATCGGCCTACACCGAGGCTGCAACCAGCGAGAATGCAGCGCAATTCCTTCGACATATCGAGCATGGCGATTGCGTTGTTCGCGGGCCTGGCGGTACTCCGCTCGCGATAGCGCACGGCCTGTATAATACTACCTACCAGTTTGCGAAGGACAAGTTTTCGGCCGCGGTTAGTCCGAACGTCGATTTCCTCGAAGTAGTGTTTTCCCGCTTTATGGAGGGAAAAAACCCGACTCAATTCAGCCTCGCGGAAAAGATCGGCCTCATGTTCAGCGGCATCCTCTCCGGCAAGATTTTTGAACTTGCGCGTCCCTCCAATCTTTCGATTTGGCCAGAGCTTGCGAATTACTTTGGTAGCGCCAACGTCCAGGCACAACTGGCTCGAGAGACCGAAGGGGTCAAAGAACCCGAAAGACGCGCGTTTCTGCTCGTTGCCTTGATCTTCAATCAGCTCGGCTTTCGTTTTTTCGACAAATTTGTTCAACAAATCACCAGCGGTAACGTGATGGAGGCCATGCAGACGCTTAGCGCGCTTCTGCCCATGGGAATGTTGCTCGGTCCTTATTTTTACGGTTTTCATAGCCAGGCTCCTTCTCGCCGCCGGTTGACCGATATCTGTGCCGGCACCGTGAACTTCGTGCCGGACGTCCTCCAAAATACGAAACGTGCGTGGTTTACCGATACCCTCGAGGACGTTAATGGAGTGACCACTACGATTCGCAAGATGACCGCGGCTGGTCAGGAATGCGGCGCCGATCTGATCGTCGTGACCTCGCGCCAGCAGATCAGTTTAACCGACATTCCGATCAGGAACTTTATTCCAATCGGCGAATTTGAACTTCCGGAATACGAGTTACAAAAGCTCAGTTTTCCGCCAGTGTTGCACATGATTGACTATATCCAGCGAGAGCGTTTTACCGAGTTGATCATCAGCACCCCGGGACCTGTCGGACTGACC
>JGI12053J15887_10000058_pt1 | contig 32062 bp, 24 predicted proteins | sample MedBloCAOM1_O3_FD_15887 | JGI IMG/M metagenome (IMG submission 15887)
GATCCGCTGGTGAAGCGGCGGGACGTGGTGCAGATTGCGCCGCGACTGGCTCCGCGGGCGCCGAGTGATGAGGTTCCGAGTGGCGCGGCAGTGGCGGGTTCGCTNTTTCCGGCTCCNATCGATCCGCCGCGAATTTTTTCGCGCATTGCATCGTGGGCGGAAACGTTTCATCCGCCGTCGCCGGAGCCGCTGAAGTTGAGCCCTTCGGCGCTGGATAACTACCGCAGATGCCCGCAACAATATTTGTTTGGGCGACTGTGGGCGCTGGAAGAAGGGCCGCGAGGCACGTTGACGTTTGGACGCGTGGTGCACGACACCATCCGGCGAACGCTTGCGGAATTGCGCAAGGGCAACAAATTGCCGTTTGAAGAAGTGCAACGGATATTCGAAACGGAATGGAAATCGGCGGGATTTGAAGACGATTACCAGGAGAACGAATACAAGAAGGATGGGCTGCAACAGCTGAACGTATTTCACGCGGCGACGCTGGAAAGCCTGCCGGAAATTCTGGAGCAGGAAAAGACGTTCGAATTGCCGATGGAGAACAACGTGATTATCGCCGGGCGCATTGACCAGGTGAACGCGTTGGGGCGCAATGACGTGGAAATTGTGGACTACAAAACCGGGAAGCCTAAGAAGGATCTGGATGCGAGGCGCGATTTGCAGCTGAGTATTTATGCGCTGGCCGCGGTGGAAATTTTTGAATGGAACCCGGTGCGGCTGGTGTTTCATTACCTGCAGAACAATCAGATGCAAGCGACGACGCGGGATGCCAAGCAACTGCAGGAGGCGCAAAAGATCGTGCAGGAAGTCGCGGCAGACATTCGCGCGGGGCAGTTTCCGCCGAAGCCGGGGTACCAATGCCGCAATTGCGCTTACCGGACGATCTGCCCGAGCCATGAAGAGGCGTTGTGCTCGTAGCGGAGCTGTTAGAAGCAAACCGACGGACGGCGGAAAAAATAAAGGGCGCTGCGAAAAAATCCGCTGCGCCCTTTTTTTCAATCTGATTGAGGTGCTATTTACCTTTTTTTGTGGTGCTCTTCTTTGCTGGCTTCTTCTTCACAAAGACCTCCGCAATTTTCAATGGCCGGAAAAAATCGCTCGGCCCGCTATAGTTGTCTCACAAATAGGTCGCGCAGACTAGCAGCAAAAAACAAAATTTTTATTTAATTGGTCGAAGCGAGAGACTCGAAGGTGCGGACGCGAAGTGCGGTGCGTTAATTAATGAGAATTAATGAGGCGCAGCACCGGCGTAGTAGCCTTCGCGGGCGTCCACGGTGAGGCCTTCGCGCTTCACGCGGACTTCGACGGTGTGATAGTCGAGGGCGCGATTCGTTCCGGAGGGAGAATAGGCCAGGGTGTATTGATTGCGGGCTTCTTCGGTGACCCGCGAATAGAGTTCTTCCATAGTGCTGCGCTTGGCCGCGAAGTACACGTCTCCGCCGGTGTCATGGGCGTAATCGACGAGGCGGCTGAAGCGGCGTTCGAAATAGGCGCTGCTGACGGCGACGCTATAGACGGAGACGCCATAACGCAGTAGCTCTTTTACGGTGGACTTGTAGTCGTGGGTATTAGTTCTTATTCCGTTGGCACCGTCGGAAATCAGAAAAATCATCTTGCGGCGTTCGCGGCCGCGATCTTTTAGAACTTGCGCGGCGCTGTAGACCGCGTCGTCCAGGCACTTGGTAGTCTGGCGATTGATAATGTTGACGGTAGGTGCGACATTCGGCGAATCTCCGATGGCAGAGTGCCCGTTGATTACCGGACCTTCACTCATAGGCGCGGAAGGCGGCGCTACCGCCGGCTCGGTATTGAGCTCGGTGCGTTTTAATTCGGTGAGTAATTTGTCCTGATCCTTAATGAAGCCCTTGCCTTCATGAAAAAACTGATCAAAGCGGGCGATGTAGGCTTCGTCGGCGGTGCTGATGCCGGCCACGATGGCCTTCAGGCTGGCGGCGACCTGTTCGGCGTCTTTTCGTTTTAAATCATTGTCGATGAGAATGACCATGGAAAGGGGGAAGGCCTCGTTACTGAAATAGGCGATGCGCTGCTCTACTTTGTCCTCGAAGATGCGGAAGTCGTCTTTGGTGAGGTCGGGCACGAGGCGGCCGGAGTGGTCTTTCACGGTGACCGGTACGATGACCTGATTAACGGGAATTATAATTCTCCCCTGGCGATTGGCGGCGGCATCAGTATCGGTGGGTGGCGGCTGCGGGGCGCCCGACGGTTGCTGCTGAGCTTCTGGAGTTGGCGCAGGCGTATCTGGCTTAGTTTCCTGCGCGTTCATTGAAAGGAAGGGGACGAGCAGCGTCGCGAGGGCGACAATTGCGGTTTTTCCTAGACTTTTCATGGACCTCAAGCCAAACTTCGTGTCGATTTTAGCCTCTCGGGCGTTTTCGAGCTAAACATCCATCCCGTCCGTTCACGGCATCGTAGAGCATGCTGGCCGCCAGAGGCGAGCAACATCGGATTCTTACAAAGGAAAGTATACATGGGTTCTTTGAGCAAGCTCGTGAGGGTGTGGTTGGCACTGAGCAGCGCAGCAATGCTGGCGATGCCCGCGGTTCCGCAGGAAGCCACTGGTCAAGGGCCGGTGATCCGGTCGCAAGTGAGCCTGGTAAATGTGTTCGCCACGGTGCGCGATAAAAATAAACGTATTATCGGGGACCTCAAGCAGGAAGACTTCAAAATTGTCGAGGATGGCCAGGACCAGAAGATTGCTTTTTTTTCGAAGGAAGTGAGCCTGCCGATTACTTTGGCTCTGCTGCTGGATACTTCTGGCAGCGAACAGGACATGCTGAGCGCAATTCAGGCGGCGGGCAGCCAGTTTCTGGATCGGGTGCTGCGTAAGGGCGATGAAGCGCTGGTGATGTCGTTCGATACTGACGTGGATATGCTGTCGGATTTTACTGATGACCGGGCGCAGCTGGATCGGGCGGTGCGACGGGCGCGCATCAACACTCCGGGCGGAGGAATGATCGCAGGAAACCCGGGGCCGATCGGCAACCAGCAGATGGTGGGTACGGCGCTCTATGATGCAATCTACCTGGCGAGCGGCGAAAAATTGAACACCGAGGCGGGACGAAAAGCGATCGTGATTGTCACGGACGCGCAAGACGAAGGCAGCAAAGTGCGCATTGAAGAGGCTATTGAATCGGCGCAGAGGACGGATTCGGTGATCCACATTTTGCTGGTGGCGGACCGGCGATTTGGCGGGGGGAATAGCGGCGTAGCCAAGCATCTTGCGGATGAAACCGGCGGACGGATGATTGTCGTGAATTCGGAGAAGAAATTAAAAGAAGCGTTCGATGAAATTTCGGACGAGCTGCGCAGCCAATACACGCTGGGCTATTACCCGAGCAACGCGGCGCGCGACGGGAAATTTCGCAAAATTAAAGTAGAAACGAACAACCACGACTTGAAAGTGCTGGCGCGGAAGGGGTATTACGCTCCCAAGGGAGAAGCCGCTTACCGGGACGAGCCGGCCGGCGGAGCTCCTGCTGCTGGTGAGTTGGCGTTGGCGCGCGCGAAGTAACCGTGTCTGGCACGCACCTGGTAGCCTTTATGGTCGGGCGTCTCAATGCGGATTTTGTGGTAACGGCCATCCATAACGTAATTGCTAGGGCTGTAAGCGATGGAGTATTGGTTGCGCAATTCGTCACCAATGTCCTGGAAGGATTGGTCAAGGTCGTCCACATGGTAAGGGAAAAAAGCACGGCCCCCGGTTTCTTCCGCTAAATCCTGCAAAATCTGATCACCCGGCGTGAGGTGGTTCTTACGATTGGCGGCCTTGGATGGATCGGTTTGCGAAAGCGCGATCCATTGCGTGCTGGTGCTGATGGTGTAAATCACCACGCTGGCGCGTTGGGCCATTTCGATGGCTTCGGCGCGGGTGTGATTCGAGAGATTGTCTTCGCCGTCGCTGATTAAAATCATCACGCGGCGTACCACGTCGGGCTGATCGCCGGGCGGGCGGGGTGGGTGGCTCAATTCATTCAAGCATGCGGAGTAGATGGCGTCGTAAATGGCGGTGCCGCCTCCTGCTCGAGTCTTGAAAATTTCATCGCGCAAGGCTCCAGCATCGCCGGTGAATTTTTGGATCACTTGGGGCTCATCGTCAAAGGTCATGACGAAGGCTTCGTCTTTGTTATGGCGCAAAACGCTGAAGAGGAAATTGGTGGAGGCGTCCTGTTCAAATTTCAGGCGGTCGCGAATGCTGTTGGATGTGTCGAGCAACATTCCTATGCGCAGCGGGAGATCGGTCTGCCTGCTGAAATAGCGAATTTCCTGCGGTGCTTTATCGTCGAAAATTTTGAAGTCGCCCTTTTCCAGGTCGGGAACGAGTTTGTTGCGGCGATTCAGCACGGTAAACAGAATGTCCACGAGGTTGACGCGGCTCTGGATTACCGTGGGGTTCTGGCCAGCGGGTGGCGCTTGTGACGCATTCTGCGCAGGTGCGGGCGGAGGTGTGGATTGCGCCGGCGGCGGAGGGAGCTGTTGCGCGGAATGTCCTGCCGGCAAAAACAAAATGGCGACGAGTGCGAAGGCCAAAATCAAAATGGGTTTGCGTTGCATCTGCCCAGATTATAGGTACCCGTGGAGTGCAGCGTCAATTTTTGCTGGGTCTCCCCCAGCGGCGCTGGCCAGCGTATGCAGGAAGTCGCGGAGCTGGGCCGGCAGTGGAGCGCGCAGCTCCATTCTTTCGCCGGTTCGCGGGTGAGAAAAAACAATTTTTGCGGCATGCAAAAAATTGCGTCCTAGCGGCGGGAGGGCAATGTCGCCGACACGCAGATGGGCAGCAGCTCCGTAAAGAATGTCGCCTACCACAGGGTGTTTCAGTGCGGAAAAATGGACACGTATCTGGTGGGTGCGGCCGGTGTGAAGCTGGACCTCCAGCAAAGTAGTGGCGTCGATACGAAGCAGGGTGCGCCAGTCGGTGCGTGCTTCGCGCGAATTACTAATTTTTGCCACGGTTCGAGAGCCGGGCCAGGTTTTCTGCTCTGCGGCCATGCGAACGCGCTTGATTGGGTCACGGCCGATGGCCAGCTCGATTCGTCCGCTGGCGCTTTCGAACGAACCTTGCACCAGGGCGACATAGGTTTTATTTACGGTGCGTTGGCGAAAGGCCTCGCCCAGGCGCGCGTGGGCCGCGTCTGTTTTCGCCACGAGAATGACTCCGGAGGTTTCCTTGTCGAGGCGGTGAACGATTCCGGGACGCAACGCGTCTCCCGATTGCGAGAGCGACTGGCCGCGTCCGAGCAGCGCGTTGACCATGGTGCCGCTGGCGTTGCCAGCACCGGCATGCACGGTCATGCCCGCAGGCTTATTTACGGCGATGATGTCGGCATCTTCAAACAAAATGTCGAGAGGGATAGATTCGGCATGGGCTCGCAACGGGGGCCGGGCCTTGGGATTTACGGCGACTTTTTCGCCAGGATGTAAGCGATGGGAGGCTTTGGAAGGTTTTCCGTCGACCAGCACAAGCTCTCCGTCAATTAATTCTTTAACGCGAGTGCGGCTTAGCTCTGGATACCTGGCAGCCACAGCATGATCGAGGCGGTCTCCGGTTTCAGAGGCCAGCACGTCAAAGGAGAGAGCGAAATTTTCCTGCCCCTCTGAAGGCGTTTCGGTTTTGATTTCTTTTTCACCGCTCATGCTGGACCTGGCAATTACAGGCGAGTCTCGGTACGACACTTTCATCATTTCAGAATAGATTCGGCAGAACAGTTCAAGCGCGTTTTTTTGCAGATACAGTCGCGTCAACGTTCGCGCCAAAGATAGCATCGAGCAAAATCAGCGCGGCGCCGATGGTGATGGCGGAATCGGCGACGTTAAAAGCCGGCCACCGGTAGGAGCCAATCCACACTTCAAGGAAATCGGTGACGCCGCCGTGCAAAATACGGTCGGTGACATTCCCGGTTGCGCCTGCAATTAACAGAGCGAGTCCGGCAAAGGTCATGGGGCCGCCGGTTTTGCCGGCGATCAATAGCCAGGCAAGAATGATCACTACCAGAATCGAACCGGCGATAAGAATTGATTTCATCCAAGGCGAATTCGAATCTGCAAAAAAGCTAAATGCGATTCCGGGATTTACGCTGTGCACCAGATAAATTAAATTGTGCGCGACTTCGTGGCGGTAGCTCTCGGTGGTGGAAACTTCAAACCACGCTTTGGTGGCGCGGTCGGCGATGACCACTGCGAGCGTGAGCCAGAACCAGCGCAATCGAGGTGTCAGTTGCACTACGTTTCCACTTTCAACGCGGCAAAATGTTGCGCTCTTCTGCGGAACTTGGCGGTGATGACGCGAGTCACGGGATTGGCCTTCTAAGCTGCTACGCTTTCGATTTCGGCTAGCGCCTGGGTACACCGTTCACAAACCGTGGGATACCTCGGGTTTTCGCCTACGTGCGTCGAATAGTTCCAGCAGCGTTCACACTTGGCTCCCTCTGCACGTTCGATCTTGATGGCGAGTCCGGGAAGCAATTCACTTTGCACAGCGCCGGTTGCAGCGAAAGGTTCGACTTCCACTTGCGAAACAATAAAAAGCGCGGGCAGCACGTCGCGTCTTTCTTGCAGTAAACTCTGTAGTCCCGCCGCTTCGCCGCGGGCATGAAGCCTTACCTTGGCCTCCAGTCCGCCACCGATGGCCTTGCCAGCGCGCGCTTGCTCGAGCGCGACCAACACCGCGGAGCGCACCTGGGCGAGGCGGGCCCATTGTTCGGCCGCTTCCTTGCTGATTCCGCTGGCAAGCGAATCCGCTTCGGGAAATTCCGCCTGATGCACGCTGCCCGCACCCGGTGTACCCTCCGGAAGCGTCTTCCAAATCTCTTCGGTGGTGAATACCAAGATGGGCGCCAGCAAGCGGACCAAGGCGCTGGTGATTTTCCAGACGGCGGTCTGCGCGGAACGCCGCGATTTGCTTCGGGGCGCTTTGGTGTAAAGGCGGTCCTTCAACACGTCAAAGTAAAAAGAGCTGAGGTCCACTACACAGTAATCGTGAATGGCGTGGTATACGCGATGAAAATCATATCCGGCGTACCACTCGCGACATTTGCGCGACAACTCCGCGGTACGGTCAAGCATCCAGCGATCGATTTCTTCCATTTGCGAATCAGGCAGCGCATCGCGTGAAGGGTCGAAATTCGCCAAATTTCCCAGCGCAAATCGAAAAGTGTTGCGAATCTTGCGATAGGCTTCGCTTAGCTGGACCATCACGCGTTCACTCATCTTTAGGTCGGCTTGATATTCCTGAGAGGCCACCCAGAGGCGCAGGAGATCGGCTCCCCATTTCTCGCAAATCTCGGCGGGCTCGACCACATTGCCCAAAGATTTGGACATCGGACGGCCTTGCTCATCAAGAGTCCAGCCGTGGGTCACCACACCGCGGAAAGGCGCCGCGTTTCTAATTCCCGTGGCGACCAGTAGCGAACTTTGGAACCAGCCGCGGTATTGGTCGGGGCCTTCGAGATAAATATCGGCAGGCCACTCCGGGCCATGCAAGACTGCGAGGTTAGAAGAGCCGGAATCAAACCAGACATCGAGAATGTCGTGCTCCTGACGCCATTTAGTGGAACCGCAGGAACACTTTGTTCCCGCAGGTAGCAATTCTTCCGGGGTGTGCTGATACCAAGCGTCGGCGCCTTCTTTTCTGAACCAGTCCAAAACGTTGCGTAAAGCGGCGTAATTTTCGAGTCGTGTTCCGCAGGCATCGCAATAAAACACAATGATGGGGACGCCCCAGAAACGCTGGCGCGAGACGCACCAGTCCGGGCGTTTTTCGACCATTTCGTAAATGCGTTCCTCGCCCCAGGCGGGAATCCATTTGACGCCCTCAACTTCATCGAGGGCCTCTTGGCGAAAGGTTTTGTCGCGACCGGGCACGATGGCGTCCATCTTGATAAACCACTGCTCCGTAGCGCGAAAGATCACCGGGTTGTGGCAACGCCAGCAATGCGGGTAAGTATGTTTGTATTCGTGCTGGCCGAGCAGCGCGCCGCGATCGCGCAGCAATTTGACGATGATGGGGTTGGCTTCAAAAACATTTTTGCCTTTGTACTCCGGCAGCCCTTCCAGATAAACGCCGCGATCGTCGAGCGGAGCGTAGGTCTCCAAGCCATATTTTTGGCCAGAATAAAAGTCGTCGGCGCCGTGACCGGGAGCGGTGTGCACGATTCCGCTGCCCTGATCGAGGGTGACATAATCAGCCAAAATGCCAGGCACCTGGAGCGGCAGGAAGGGATGCTGAAACTTGCGACCTTCAAATTCGCTGCCCTTGAATGTTTCGCGGATGCGGGCTTCCTTAATACTGCATTCGGATTGGAGCGCGGCGATGCGGTCGACGGCGAGGAGCAGTGCGCCTTTTTCGGTGTCAACGACGGCGTATTCGTAGTCGCGATGAAAGGCAAGCGCGCGGTTGTGAGGTAGCGTCCAAGGGGTGGTGGTCCAGATGACGGCGCTAACTTCGTTGCCGGGATTCTGGCCATCGGCGATAGCGAATTTCACCCACACGGATGGGCTGGTGTGATCTTCGTATTCCACTTCGGCTTCGGCTAATGCGGTTCGGTCGTGAAGGCACCAGTAGACGGGTTTGCGGCCGCGATAGACGTAACCTTTTTCCATGAACTCCAGAAAAGCGCCCGCGATGGTGGCTTCGTAGTCAAAATTCATGGTGAGGTAGGGATCATTCCAGCGGCCGAAGACACCCAGGCGCTTAAAATCCCTCTTGTGCTGTTCCACGTAGCGATTCGCGAATTCGCGGCATAGTTTGCGAAATTCCGGGGCGGAAACCGTGCCTTTGCCGCCCAATTCTTTTTCCACCTGGGTCTCAATAGGCAAACCGTGGCAATCCCAGCCAGGCACATACGGGGCGTAATGGCCCGCCATGCTCTCGGACTTCACGATCATGTCTTTGAGAATTTTATTGAGACCAGTGCCCAGGTGAATTGTTCCCGTCGGATAGGGAGGTCCATCGTGCAAAACAAAAAGAGGCTTGCCTTTGCGGGTCTCCAGAATTTTTTCGTAGAGATGGGCTTCTTCCCAGGCAGCAAGCTGTTTAGGCTCGTTCTGTGGCAAGCTAGCTTTCATGGGGAAATCGGTCTTGGGCAGGTTTAGAGTTTTCTTTAATTCCAGTGGTTCGGCCATGAGCTGAGAAATGGAAAATCCCCTTTTTTTCGCTGGCGCTGATAGATGGCGCGTAATAATTTTAGCCGCGGATGTCGCCGGCACAATAAATCCCTGTTTTCCCCGCATTTATACCGCGTCCCTCGTTGCTCGAAGTGGTATATGACGGGAAACATCGGAAAGCTGGTTAAACGCGTATGTTACAATGAATAGCAGTCGATGTCAGCCGCGTGGGTCGCGCAACCTTTCCCGGGCAGCCCGAATCATATCCGGCTGGGCACGCTTAATCCGCAATAGCTGCGTCTAAATCGAGGGAAGACGGTGCCGGGTAGAATGATCAATCTTTTGCCGACTCAGCCTCAGTCCCCTAAGGCCAACGATCACAGTGGAGCATCCACGACTCCGGTGCCGCGACTCGGTACCCCGCAGCGATTTGTCACCGAAGGTTTCTGGTCCAACCTCAAACAATTCCTAACGGAACGCCCGGTAAAGCTCCGCGGCGATGTTCGTTCTCCCTTGATGCCTGAAAATTACGGCGACGGATTTAAAGAGAATTTGAAGACTGTTCTTAAGGGCGGGCCGGTTCCAAAAGGCATCTCAAATAGCCGGCTTGAAGTGGCTTGGGGTGCGGGCTTCGGGGGGTTCGGGGACCGCATCAAGGAATTGTTCTTCCCTGTTAAGCAGCCTCCTGCGCAGTGGACCAGCAAGCCGATTAAAGTTAAAGATATCTGGTCGAAGGACGAGAATTTTGGGTGGACGCAGGTAATTTCGATTGGGCTGCACATCGGAATTATTGCGGTGCTGGTTGTCCCCCTTTTCACGCATATTTTGCCCGGTTCGACACAAGCAAAAAACAAGACGTTTGATTCGACGCCGTTGGATATATCGCCTTATATCGCGAAGTTGCCTGCGGGCACGAAGAAGGCGGGCGGCGGTGGCGGCGGCGGCGATCGGTCGATTACACCTCCCACCAAGGGTCGCGCTCCGAAGTTCGCGTATACGCAATTTACGCCGCCTGAGGCGACGCTCAAGAATCCGGCTCCCAAACTACCTATGGATCCGACACTACTCGGGCCCCCGGAGCTGAAAATTGCGAATCCACCGCTGACCAATATGGGTGATCCGATGGCGGGCGCAGTAACAATGTCTGGCGGACCTGGTGGTGGCGGCGGTATCGGCGTGGGCACCAGCGGCGGCATTGGCAGCGGCACCGGCGCGGGCTTGGGGCCTGGCGAAACCGCAGGCACGGGCGGCGGCGCATTCCGCGCTGGCGTGAACGGAGTGGGCTCGCCACAGTGTATCTACTGCCCGCAACCGGAATATTCCGATGAAGCTCGCAAGGCAAAATATCAGGGCACCGTTTTACTAGATGTGACGGTAACGGCCGATGGACGGGTCATGAATCCCATCGTGATTAAAGGCCCGGGCCTTGGCCTGGAAGAAAAGGCCCTTGCGCAGGTGCGCAACTGGAAAATGCGGGCGGCTTTGGGGCCTGGCGGCAAACCTGTCGCGTGTCGTGTGCAGATTGAAGTTACTTTCCACCTTTACTAAAAGCAGTTTCGCGTGAGAGCACGAATGCCAATCTCCCCGATTGGCACTGCGATCACCCATTCGGAAGGCTGTCGTCGCCAAAGCAACACAGTGGATGTTCTGTGCGTCGGCTGGGCGTCAATCTGTTACGATTTGCGAATGATGAAAACGCGAATGGCCACACTGGCCGTCTTGTTTGGATCGCTATTAATCACCGCGAGTTCATTTGCGCAAACGGCTGCGGATACCGGCGGATTGCAGCTAACGGCGAAGATCACACCTACCGCGGCGCGGCCTGAGCCGGTACGGCAATTTACTTTTTACATCCTCAGCAAGAGTTATGCCGCGGTTTCGCAGGAAGTCGAAGCCGAGGACGCTATTCCCTCTCGCGACAGATTTATCGACGACTTGAAAGTTTCTCCTGAACTCAAGGAATGGCTGAAAGCGCATGAGGTTCTGGACTTGACGATGCCGGGACTAGACAAAGCGCTCACGGCGGATGATGTGCTGCACGTGCCGGAATTTTTGTTGGCTTACCAACGTTCGAATAGCGGTGGCGTTACTAATGGGATTCCCAAACCGAAATATAAGGACGCCGACAAAACCGATCATCCGGAGAAATACGAAAAGCAAAAAGAGGAATACTACAACGCGCTGCGGAAGTTTATTCGCTCGCGTCCGGAAACAATGAGCGGGATGGAATTGGAGTTGGAAGCGGTGAATCCGCAGCGAAAATGGGCAAAGATTGAAAGCGACCACAAGAAGCACATCCAGCACATGGCGCCAGACGTGGCACAGACAAAATATCTGGTGGCGAAGACTGACACTGATCTGGATGGGCGCGCGGGCGTTTCGGGACTGCCGGCGGGAAGTTACTGGGTGAGTTCTTTGAATCTGGATGCTGATGCCGGGGACACCAGGGTGAGGTGGGATGTGCCGGTGGCCATTCAGCCCGGGCAAACCACGCGGGTGGAGTTGAACAATCTGAACGCCACCGACGCGCGCGCCGCTTCCGCTCCATGAAATAAGCCAACGCGAACATGGGTACCCTCTCGCGCTGGATTCTCTTTAACATTTTCGTGCTGATTGCTGTGGCCCTTGATCTGGGCGCATTTCATCGCAGGCCGCACAAGATCGGGCTGCGGGAAGCGGCGATCTGGAGCGCTGCGTGGGTCGGCCTGTCGATACTTTTTGGCGTCGGCGTGTTTTGGTTTCTTGGCAGGCAACCTGCGCTCGAATTCTTCACCGGATACCTGATCGAAAAAGCGCTGAGCATCGACAACCTGTTTTTATTTCTGGTGATCTTTCAGGCATTTTCCGTGGACGAGCGGGTACAGCATCGCTTGCTGGCGTGGGGGGTGCTGGGCGCGCTGGTGATGCGGGGAATCATGATCGCGATGGGCGCTGCGCTGGTGGAGCGGTTTGCGTGGATCATGTACGTGTTCGGGGCGTTTTTGGTGTACGCCGGGATCCACATGCTTCTGGTTCGAACGCGGGACACGCATCCGGAACAAAACAAAATTTTTCAATTGGCGAGCAAGCATTTGCGGGTCACGCACCAATATCACGGTGAGCATTTTTTTGTACGTTTGAACAAACAATTATTTGCGACGCCTTTATTTCTGGTGCTGCTGGTGGTGGAGATTACGGATATCACGCTGGCGGTTGATTCCATCCCGGCGATCTTTGGCATCACTCACGATGCCTTTATCGTGTACACCTCGAATGTGTTTGCAATTCTGGGGTTGCGCGCTATGTATTTCTTGCTGGCAGGAGCCTTAGGGCGATTGCGTTACCTGACGGTGGGACTTTCCGGTGTACTGGTTTTCATCGGAGCAAAGATGATTGCGGAGCCCTGGATACACGTTCCGGTGCACATTTCCTTGGGAGTGGTGGCGGGCATACTTCTCGTGGCCCTTGTCGTGTCGCTGATGTCCCCGGCGCAAGCGGCACCCGCTGAACAGACCCACGGTAAAATCACCCAGGGTCCTGATAAAACTTAAAGCATATGATAGCGAACGCGATTTCTTCCGCGATTACCAATTTGTCGGCCGCAGAGGAATCCACTCGTATGGCGGCCGCTTCGGAAATTTATCGACAGGGGCGGGGTCCGGCTGATCGAGCAGTATTTCCTTGGTGGAAGAGCGCGGAACTATCTGAGTTGCTGTTAAGTCCGAAACCGATGGTCACCGTAGGAGTAGCTGTGCGGCGGGAAACGTTCACCAGGATTCGCGCGGGTAATGGGCAGCCAGCACTGGCGGACGTCCCCGAAGAACAGGACGCCGAGGAATTCGAGCTACATTTTGGGAATGGCGTTGGAGTGGATGTGCTCACAAGCAAGGAGCCAGATGGTCAGGGAGCGATCGCGCGCTTTCTGGCGAAATTCGGCGAGGGCGTTCAGCAGGTGGAGTTTCAGTGCTTGAATGTTAATCGAGCAATGGCCATATTGCGGGAGCGGTTCAATGTTGCTCCCATCTATCCAGAGGCGCGGCCGGGCGCTAACGGTTCGAAGGTGAATTTTGTTCTGGTACCGGTGCCAGGCGCAGCGGGTGAAAACGCTAAAGTGCTAATAGAGCTTTACGAGTTGGCCAAAACGGCGGGTCACTGGCCGCTTTGTTGAATCATTTTGGCTACCAGGCCGGTCCATCCAGTTTGATGATTCGCGCCCAGACCTGCACCATTGTCTCCGTGAAAAAATTCGTAAAAAAGAACGAGGTCACGCCAGTACGGATCGCTCTGGAATACCTCGGCGTCTCCGTACACAGGACGGCGGCCTGCATCGTCGCGCAGAAAAATATGGGTCAACCGGCGTGATATTTCCGCGGCCACTTGCCAGAGATCGGTCTGATTATTTGAACCTGTGGGACAGGGCAGTTTGAAATCATCGCCATAGTAGTGGTGGTATTTCTGCAAGGACTCGACCAACAGGTAGTTCACCGGAAACCAGATGGGCCCGCGCCAGTTCGAATTGCCGCCGAATGTTCCGGTGGCCGATTCCGCGGGCTCGTAATTCACGCTGTTTACCGTGCCATTGAAGCGCAACTCATAGGGATGCTCCTTATGATAGCGGGACAGCGCCCTTATTCCGTAAGGCGAAAGAAATTCGGATTCGTCCAGCATGCGCGAGAGGACGCGGCCCAGTTGTTGTTTGCTCACTAGAGAGAGCAGCAGGCGTGTCCCACGGGGCGAGGTTTGCGACATATCAATGTGGTCCGGCACGTCGGGATGATTGTCGATGAACCACTGCATGCGACGCTTAAAGCCGGGCAGCTTATCGATGACTTCGGGTTCGAGGGTTTCCACTGCAAACAAGGGGATGAGGCCCACCATGGAGCGGATTTTCAAGAAATGATTTTCGCCGTTAGGCAGGTGTAGAACGTCATAGTAAAAGCCGTCTTCTTCGTCCCACAGCGATTTCGCGTGCGATCCAAAATTATTCATGGCATGGGCGATGTAGACGAAATGCTCAAAAAATTTGCTGGCAATATCTTCGTAAGCGGGATCGTCTTTGGCAAGTTCTAGTGCAATGGCCAGCATGTTCAGGCAATACATGCCCATCCAGCTGGTGCCATCGGATTGCTCGAGATGGCCGCCGGTGGGGAGAGGTGCCGAGCGATCGAAAACCCCGATGTTGTCCAGACCCAGAAAGCCACCTTGAAAAATATTGGAGCCGTCGGGATCCTTACGATTCACCCACCAGGTGAAATTTAAGAGCAGTTTATGGAAAACTTTTTCGAGGAATGCGCGATCAGCCACGCCGCGAACGCGACGCTCGATTTTGTAAACGCGCCAGGCGGCCCAGGCGTGCACGGGCGGATTCACATCGCTAAAGGCCCACTCGTAAGCGGGTAATTGGCCGTTGGGATTCATATACCACTCGCGCAGCAGGAGCACGAGCTGATCCTTGGCGAAGTCCGGGTCGATGATGGCAAGCGAGACGCAGTGAAAGGCCAGATCCCACGCCGCATACCAGGGGTATTCCCACTTGTCGGGCATGGAAACGATGTCGTCGTTATACAGCTGTGTCCAATCCTTGTTTCTTCCGTTCCAGCGCTCCTCCGGTGGAGGCGGTTGGCCAGGGTCGCCTGTAAGCCAACTGAGGACGTCGTAGTGGTAGAACTGTTTCGACCACATCATGCCAGACAAGGCTTGACGCATTACCGAGCGAGCATCTTCGGAAATATCCTTGGGCACGCGAGAAGCGTAGAAATCGTCGGCTTCTTTTTGACGCAGATCGAAAAGGCGATCAAAACCAGTGCCGAAATCGCTCGCGCTGGGAACCTCATCGTTGGGTTCAGCGTGTGCTGGCGAAGGGACGCTGCCGGGCTTTTTAGAATCGCTCTTCATCTCACCCAATGGGTCCATATCGGTCAGGCGCAGCTTCAGAGTGGCGCTATCACCGGGGCTAAGTGTGAGCGGGTAGTAAGCGGCCATCTTGGTGCCGTTTTGCTGGGGGTTTATTGCAGCTTGATTTTTGTGAATGAGATATTCGTGAAAAGCGTCTTTGACGAAGGGCGTGGGATTTTTTACATTAAAAATGCGTTCATAATCGGTCTGGTTTTCGGTAAAGAGCAACTGGGGCTGACCCGCGCACAAGAGCCAACGCTTGCCGTACTGCCAATGTTCCACTTCAACGCACTGGCAGTTCTGCAATCCGGCCGTTTTGCGGATGGTGGGCCGCCGGTCATCCTTGCCCCACGACCAAGTATTCCGAAACCATAACGAGGGCAAGAGATGAAGTGTTGCCGTCTCCGGGCCGCGATTCACCACGATGAGTCTGATGAGAATATCTTCGACGTTGGCCTTGGCATACTCGACAAAAACGTCGAAATAGCGATTTCCCGCGAAGACGCCAGTGTCCATGAGTTCGAATTCAGGTTTAGTGCGGTCGCGGCGGCCATTTTCGGCGACTAAGGCATCGTAGGGAAATTCCGCTTGCGGATATTTGTACAGCATCTGCATGTAGCTGTGGGTGGGCGTGGAATCGAGGTAGAAGTAATATTCCTTCACGTCCTCGCCATGATTTCCCTGATGTCCAGTAAGGCCGAAGAGACGCTCCTTCAAGATCGGATCTCGGCCGTTCCACATGGCGAGAGCGAAACAAATCATCTGATGGCGGTCGCTGATGCCTCCGATACCGTCTTCCCCCCAGCGGTACGCGCGTGACCTGGCGTGGTCATGAGGAAAATATTCCCACGCGGTGCCATACGGGCTATAGTCCTCGCGTACGGTGCCCCATTGGCGCTCGGATAAATAAGGGCCCCAGCGCTTCCAATATTTCTTGCGCGTGCGAGTTTCTTCGAGGCGCTCATCTTCCCGGGTCTGCAGTCTGGGCATAGGGCTTAGTTCTGGGCGGACTATCCAAAATTCTTCAATTTATTGTTGTTATTGTTGCATCATACGCGATGGCATAGCGAATCGCGGTTCTACTCACGTGCTCCTTCCCACAATGAGCACGCTCCTTTGATGCGCGCAAGCCTTAGGGCGGCACGCCCTCGGAATAAGAGAATACGACTGCACCCAAGATTAAACGCGTTCTTCGGCGCCGGGTAGAATCGCCGGTTTTGTGGTCACCGCAGGTTCTTCTGCCAGTGAAAAAGTTTTCCAACCGCGTCGCGACAAACTCCAATAAATAAAATAACCGGACGCCGCGGCACAACCCAGCAACAGCAGGCCCGGGAGCCATTCCTGTAGCACCAGCTCGCCGATCGCGAACATGCAGCAATACACCAGCGTGCAACCCATGATCCAATCAAAGGTGTTCGCGCCGAGATCGCGCACCGGGGCTAACTCCGGAGCCAATGCCGCGATGCGCTGCCAACCGATTACCGTCGGGTGCACGCGGCGGTAGAATTTCACGAGACGTTCGTCGGATTCGGGTTTGGTAATCAGGGTGGTCACCAACCACACCACGGTGGTGGTAATGGTCGTGATCAATGCTGCTTTGGCGAAGACCACAGAATCGTTGCCTGCGAAATGCACACGTTGCAGTGAAATGGATACCACGAAGGCGGCGATCATTGCGGAGATTTCGCTCCAGGCATTGATGCGCCACCAATACCAGCGGAGCAGCAAAACGCTGCCAGTTCCCGCGCCCATGCCCAGCAGCAATTGCCACGCGGACTGAATGGAGTTGATGTTCGCGGCCGCGTAGCCACTAAGAATGACCAGCATCACAATGAAAACTTTGCTGACGAACACGTAATGCTTGTCGGTGGCTTTGCGCACCAGAAATCTGCGGTATAGATCGTTGATAAGGTACGAAGTTCCCCAGTTCAATTGGGTGCCCACAGTAGACATAAATGCGGCCAGGAACGCGGCTACCATCAGTCCACGGAGCGCGGGGGGAAGAAAATCCCGCAGCACCATTACGTACCCTTTTTCTGGCTCGGCGGCAAACTCCATACTCGGCCGCAAGCCGCCATGAGGGGAATAAACGGCGACGGCGACCAAGCCGGTTAGAATCCATGGCCACGAACGCATGGCGTAGTGCGCGATGTTGAACCACAAAGTTGCGCCAAGGGAGTTTTTTTCGTCTTTCGCGCTGAACATGCGTTGGGCTACGTAGCCGCCACCGCCGGGTTCCGCGCCGGGATACCAGCTAGCCCACCACTGCACTGCCAGATAGAGACAAAAGGTAATGACTGGCAAGGTCCACAACGCGTCGGTGGTCCAGCCCAAATGGAAGGAAGGAAAAAAGGAGAGAATCGATCCAGTGGGTTGTCCCGTTTGACGCACAGCGCTATCCACGTGCGCCAACTGGATTTTGAGCATGGTCATGCCGCCAAGCCTGGAGACGGCAATCCAGGCCAGAACCACGATCATGGTCATCTTCAAAATAAACTGGAACAGATCGGTGACCAGAACACCCCACAGCCCGCCGATAAATGTATATATTCCGGTGAAGGGCACGAGGATGAGCACGCAGATCAGCAACGCGGTATGCGCCGGGGCCCCCAGCGTGTAATGCAGGAGCACATGGCCACCCACTCCAATTTCCAGCACGCGTCCGGTGGCGATGGCGTCACCGAGCAAAACCGTAGTGATGCTGATCATGGCTTTGATGACCCAGCCAAGGATCAGGCAATTCATCAGCGCGCCAAGATAAATGGCGCGAAAACCACGCAGGAAGGCCGCAGGTTTACCCTCGTAGCGAAGTTCTACAAATTCGACGTCGGTGAGAATTTCCGCACGGCGCCAATATCGAGCGAAGAAAAAAACGGTCATCATGCCGCACAGACATTGCGACCACCACAGCCAGTTGCCGGAGATTCCGTTTTTGGCTACCAGGCCCGCGACCAGCAAAGGGGTGTCGGCGGCAAAGGTGGTGGCCACCATGGAGGTGCCCGCAAGCCACCAGGAAACATTTCGTCCCGATACGAAAAATTCCTCTGTGCTGCCCGACGAGCGCCGGCGGTAATACAGACTGATCAACAGATTGAGCAGCAAGTAGGTGGCGATTACAATCCAGTCGGTGGTGGTGAGTGCCATTTTCGCTGTCTACTCTCCTGCTGCGGTTGAGCGGTGGCGCAAATCAAGAGCGCTTAACCGGTCGCGTTGACAGGTTAAATCGTTTTAGTAATGGCCCGGCCAGCAATTCATGGCGCGGATGTTGTAGTCTATCGGGACGCTCGGAAGCACAGAATGGTGGCCTAGAAAAGTCTAAATGGCAAGGGTGACCACAACAAAGTTTGCGGCCGGGCACATCGTCAGATTCCCAAAAAATAGGCGGGCATACGTTAAATGCTGGTGGTCTTAAAATCCAATTATGAAGAGCTCAGTCTGGAAGGGGCGCGGATTGTGGCCAACTCGATGCGCCAGAACCCGGCGCTGCGGCTTGGCTTGGCCACGGGAAGCACCACCATTGGTGTGTACCGCGAGCTAGTGCGGCTGCACCGTGAAGAATCGCTCGATTTTTCTCGAGTGGTTACGTTCAATCTGGACGAATACTTGGGGATTTCTCCTGAACATCCACAGAGTTTCCACCATTTCATGACGGAACATTTTTTTTCGCATGTGAATCTTAACCCCCGAAACATTCATATTCCGGATGGCACCATCAGTGGCGACTACGAAAAATATTGCGCTGCGTATGAAGCTGAAATTCAAAGTGCCGGCGGTATCGATCTGCAAATCCTGGGTATCGGGCGCAACGGGCACATCGGGTTCAACGAACCGACTTCGAGTTTTGCGTCAAAAACGCGCCTGAAAGTGCTCAGCAAAGCAACCGTGGAGGACAATCGAAAGTTCTTTGGCCCTGGCGAAACCATGCCGCGTCTCGCGATCACTATGGGCATTGGCACAATACTCGCCAGCAGGCGCGTACTGATGCTGGCTACCGGAGCGGCAAAGGCTGGCGCTGTGGCGAACGCGATCGAGGGGCCGCTCACCGCGTCGGTCACTGCTTCAGCGTTGCAACTTCATCCTGACGCCACAGCCATCGTTGACGAAGAAGCTGCCGCGCAATTGAAGCAAAAAGATTATTATCGCGATGTTATGGAGATGACCGCGCTGTTTACGCCTGGAAAATTGTCGTAGTTTTGCGTGACGCCGCCTGCAGTGGCGTTAACAAGTAGTGGGAAAGAAAAAATGAAGATACTTACCAACGAGATGCGTGGTTGCCGCAAGGGACCGCAGGATTGGTTCACTGGAACGGTGTGGATCGATGAGATCGTGGCAGCCGCCGCGCCTGCCAGGTTTGCAGTGAATCGTGTTTCATTCGAGCCTGGGGCGCGGACCGCGTGGCATACGCACCCGATGGGGCAGGCTTTGCATGTGTTAACGGGAGTCGGTCGGGTGCAACTCGCCGGCAAGCCGCCGCAAATAATCACGGCGGGCCATTCGGTTTGGATTGAAGCGGGCGAACGGCACTGGCATGGCGCTGATGCGAGTCACACGATGATTCATCTGGCGATCCAGGAAGCGGACCAGAATGGCGTCAGTGTGGTGTGGCTGGAACATGTGAGCGAGGAAGATTATGCGGCGCCACTGGAACGTTCTTGAACGCTTAGGTTACGCTTGTGGTGTTTTTCAATAACAGCAGGACGGATGAGAATCAGCTTTCGGGCATGCCTAAGCGGTAGCCCACGCCGCGCACAGTATGGATTAATTTAGGCGCTCCGTTCACGTCGATCTTCTGGCGCAAACGATTGATATAGACCTCGACCAGGTTGGTCTCGCTGTCGAAATGGTAGTCCCACACATGTTCGACAATCGCGCTGCGGGTGATCAAGTCCGGCGCGTGCAAAAGGAAGAGTTCCAGCAACGCGAATTCCTTAGAGGTTAAGGGGATGATTTCCTTGCCACGCATGGCGCGGCGGCGATGGCGATCCAGCTCTAAATCGGCATAGTGAAGGCGGGCATTTCCTTTGTGGAAGCCNCGACGGACCAGCGCTCTCACGCGCGCGAGGAGTTCAGCGAGCACGAACGGCTTCGTCAAATAGTCGTCNGCGCCGGCATCCAATCCCTCAACGCGTTGCTCCACGAGAGTTCGAGCGGTAAGCATCATCACGGGAGATTCGATTCCGCGCTGACGCAATTCGCGGCAGACTTCGATTCCGCTTATGCCTGGCAGCCGAACATCCAACAGGATGGCGTCGTAATTCACTTCCCTGCCGAGCTCGAGGGCTTTCTCGCCGGTATCGGCGATATCCACGGCGTAGGAATTTTCCCTAAGGGTGCGGGCAATGAAGCTCGCAACTTTTCGTTCATCTTCGGCGAGTAGAATGCGCATAAGTTGATGGTCACCATTATATCGCGATAGCTGGCCTGATAGCTCTAGCGGCTATGCCAGCCATGGATTTCGCTACCAGGTTCACTTCTTGCTTGACAATTCGGCGGCCAAGCACTATTTCACAAGCGGACTATATAACTAATTTGCTTTTCTTCCGAAGGTTTGCAACCCTCACCGGTCGCCCTGCTCTTCGGCGGAGGATGCTGTGACCTGGACGCAAGTCTATGACCCATTCGGCCATTGGTGGCTATCGACGCTGGTAGCCGCCATACCCATTCTCCTATTACTGACTCTCTTGGCGGGCTTCAAAGTGCGTCCTCATCTGTGCGCCATAGCGGGCGCGGCGGCTGCCGTTATTATTGCCATTGTGGCGTTCGGCATGCCTCCACGGTTGGCGGTGATGAGCTTCTTGTACGGCGCCGCGTTCGGATTTCTGAAAATAATATGGATCGTGATTGCTGCCGTGTTTCTGTATGACATTTCTGTTGAGACCGGCCAGTTCGAAGTCATGAAGCTGTCGATAGCGGCGATCACGCCGGACCGGCGCTTGCAGGTGCTGCTGGTGGCGTTTGCTTTCGGCGCTTTCCTGGAAGGGGCGGCGGGGTTCGGCGCTCCGGTGGCCATTGCCGGTGCGTTTATGATCGGCTTGGGATTCAAGCCATTTCAGGCCGCGGTCTTGAATCTGATAGCCAATACCGCGCCAGTTGCCTGGGGAGCGATCGGAACTCCTGTACATACGTTGGCGGCGGTGACCACGCTTCCAGAATCGGATCTAAGCGCGATGGTAGGGCGAATCCTTCCCTGGACGGCAATCATCGTGCCGTTTTGGCTGGTTCGGACTTTTGTGAGCTGGTCGGAGACTTTCGAAGTATTTCCCGCCATTCTCGTGGTCGGAATATCGTTCGCGAGCATGCAATATTATTGGTCCAATCACGTGGACAGCAATCTCGTGGATATTGCTGCGAGCATCGCGTCTATCGTTGCAACGCTTTTACTTCTGCGGGTGTGGCAGCCGAAACGCATCTGGCGTTTTGAAGATGAACGCGGGGAAGACGCCGCCAAAGTGAAACGTGGAGAATTCGCAGTAGTTCACACGCCTGGGCAAATTGCAAAAGCGTGGATGCCGTTTGCGCTGCTATCTCTATTTGTTTTGCTATGGGGGCTGCCAGTCATCAAGACAGCGATGGGCAAAGCCACTACTCCGGCGTTTAAGACTGGAGGATGGGCGGTTCCCTATTTGCACCAGGCCGTATTTCGGGCTCAACCGGTGGTGATGAAGCCAACGGCGGAAAACGCGAAGTTCGATCTTAATTGGCTGTCCGCGACTGGCACAGGGTGCTTCCTGGCTGCGGTTATTGCCGGGCTTCTGTTGGGTCTAAATCCTGCGCGAATCTTAAAGATATTTGGTGCGACGCTATTTCGGTTGCGCTTCGCCATCATTGCTATGGCGTGCATGCTCGGTCTGGGATATGTCACGCGGTACTCTGGTATGGATGCGGTATTGGGATTGGCGTTTACACGGACGGGCTGGTTCTTTCCATTTTTCGGCGCGTATATTGGGTGGCTAGGCGTGGCGCTGACCGGAAGCGATACGGCGTCGAACGCGTTGTTTGGCGGGCTGCAACGCATTACGGCGCAGCAGCTGAATTTGAGTCCAATTTTAATGTGTGCCACGAACAGCGCCGGTGGCGTGATGGGCAAAATGATTGATGCACAATCGATCTGCATCGCTACGGCGGCAACCAATCAGGTCGGCAATGAAGGGTCGATTTTCCGGTATGTGTTTTGGCATTCGGTGGCGCTGGCGGCCATCATTGGCGTGATTGTGATGCTTTACGCTTATGTTTTCCCGCAGTTTATCCCGCACGGATTGAACTTTGTACACTGATAGCTTGCGAACCCAGTACTGAAGAAACAAGTTCCTATTTTAATTGGCGGCCCAATCTTTAGGAGTGCGCACGTAAGAAGAATCAAGAGCTGCAACACTAGGGCAGCCCAACAACACCAAGGTGCGTTTGACGTCTTCGCGTAAAATTTCGATAGCGCGAGTTACTCCTGCTTCACCGGCGGCGGCCAATCCGTACGCGTAGGCGCGTCCACAGAGCACGGCGCGCGCACCCAGGCACAACGCTTTCACGATATCTGTGCCGCGTCGCACGCCGCTGTCCATCAATACTTCTATTCGGCCGTTGACCGCCGCGACCACTTCTGGCAACACGCGCAGCGTTGCGGAAACACAGTCAAGTTGGCGCCCGCCGTGGTTTGAAACCACGATGGCGGCGGCTCCTTCGTCGATGGCCTTCCGGCCGTCATCTCCAGTGAGCACACCTTTGACGACGATTGGGCCGTTCCAGTGTTCTCTGATCCAGGTCAAATCTTTCCAGGTCACGGTAGAAGCAGCGAGGGCGCGGCCAATATCCGTGAGGGGCATGGGGCCCTTTCCCGGCAAAACCACATTGTGGAGCGGAGGAACTCCACCGTCTTTCAGGAAGGAGAAAAGCCATCCAGGATGCGTTAAGAATTGCTCGGCATAAGGAATTTTCTGAAAAAAGCCGGGGTTCAGTAATTCAACCATGCCGTTGCGTGGATCGCGTTCGCGAATTCCGCTGACCGGCGTGTCGATAGTGATCACCAGCGCCGCAAAGCCGGCGCGGCGTGCACGGTCGATGGACACTTCCGCTGCCGCGCGTCCGCCCATTAGGTAAAGCTGGTAAAAGACTGGCCCGGTCGACCCCGCTTTCACATGTTCGAGTTTGTGTCCTGAAATAGTGGAGAGGATATAGCCGGTGCCCGCCTTCCCTGCCGCGCGTGCGGCAGCAACTTCTCCGCCGGGATGCATCAGCCGGCTATAGCCCACGGGAGCCAACATTGCTGGAAGTGAAAGTTCATGGCCAAGTACGGTCGCGCGCAAATCGCAATTCGCAAACGCTACCGCGTGGCGGGGACGAAACGTTACATCGTCAAAAACGCGGCAATTCTCTCGTAGCGTGACTTCTCCTTCCGCGCCGCCATCGAGATAATCGAAAACCACTTTGGGGAGCCGCCGCTTCGCTATGCGCCTCAAATCATGGATATTCACGACATGCGGCGACTTAACGGAAGGCATTCGCATTCACTCCAGTCAAAGATTCAGAGAATCGCGGAAACAATTAAGCCACAATTCGGCTTCTGACGCGATACGGGAGTGACCATGGACATTTCCCAAAGTGCATTTTATTCAGGTGGCATGAACGGAGGGTGGCTGGACAGCGTGGCAAAAATGGAGCGACCGACTTAAATTATTCGATAAGTTGAGGTGCGTTGGATTTGTTGTCAGTCTGCCAGTTTTAATTTTTCCAGATAGGCGTTGTATGCGGCCTTCACGGCGGCCTGATCGGGCGGCGAGGAGACATGGGCAACCAGCGGAGCGATAAAGTGGTCCATAGCCTTATCGATTTCCTCGAATAATGCGTGGTTAGTTTTCGAAAGTGCGGCGTCTCCGCCGTAATCTTCGGCTTTATCCCAGTCGCGCTCCAGGATGCGCGCCAATTTTGCGGCTAGGGCGTTGTCGCCTTTTTGGGACGCCGCAAACGCGAGTTGAGCGAGAGCCCGATATGGCCCCATCTTGCTATCGTCTACACCGGCGGTTTGTGGAAAGCGCTTTTCTTGGGCCACGGATGTCAGACCCTCGGCAACGCCCAGCGACATAACTATTACGCCTACCGCGACCCATTGACGAACACTGCCTAATTGAAAGCTCACTTTGCAATCCTCCTTTGCGCTAAGAAGGTAGTTACGTTAAAGGAATAGTACCTTTCGTCACATTCAGCCGAGGAACTATTTAACGCCAAAAATATAAAGAGTAACCATAGCCATGGCGGTTGGCGGGCTTTCGCGGCCACAATACCCTACTTGTCGGTGTGCAATTGTGGATATTTTCCTATTGGCGACTGTTGTACACCAGAAGCTTGAAGAAAAGACTGGAATTGCCGTTACACTTAATAAAGTGACGGTCTGAAGGAAGCGTCAGCCTCCAGGTAGTTAGATCCCAGATTGGGGTATGTGCCGCAGCGGCGGCTAAAATTGGAGGCCAGCGATTGACGCCATCGAAGATTTCGTGTGTTTGGAATCAGCCAGAAATCGCGGGAAAGTATCGCGCCGCAGTTTCTCTCCACAGTCACACCAATTTCTCCAAAGAGAGCCTGCACTTCATCCCCGCATTTGCTGAGAAGTGGCCCATCTTGCGGCGCGCTCTCGACAAACAGTGCCAGAAATCGTGCAGACCCGTCGATTTTTCAACGGCGTACTGGCGACCGCCAGTGTCGGCCGAGGTGGGGTTCCAATTGGAGAGCAAACAAATTGAACACGATCTGGATCTGATGAGTCTTGTATCGCTTACCGATCACGACAGCATGGGGGCGCCAATTTCTTTACGGCAACTGCCCGGCAACCTACAAATCCCGCTTGCGGTGGAGTGGAGCGTACCGTTTGAAGATGCCGTCTTTCATCTGGGCGTTCACAACCTGCCGCAGAACCTGGCGCCGACGATCATGGAGGACCTTGCGGAATATACCCGCAATCCCTGCAAATCTCGCTTGACGGAAATAATGGCGGAGCTGCACGAACTGCCGGAAGTATTGATCGTGTTCAACCATCCGCTGTGGGACCAGCTGGGTCCCGGACAACTTCCTTTCCAACTTGTCCTGGAACGATTCTTAGCGGGACACGTCGAATTTCTTCATGCATTCGAGCTCAATGCCATGCGCAAATGGAACGAAAACAAAAGGGTCGTACGACTGTCTGAGCTCTGGCGGCGGCCGGTAATTTCAGGAGGAGACCGGCATGGGTGCGAGCCAAGCGGAGCGGTGAACTTGACACGCGCCACCAATTTTTCTCTCTTCGTGCAAGAAATCAGGGAAGAGCAACTCAGTCATGTTCTGTTCATGCCGCAATACGCGGAGCCGCGCAGCTTGCGGTTCTGGCAAACGGTGATTGATGTGCTGCGCGAGTATCCGGAATATCCGCTGGGTTCCCGCCGCTGGGATGAGCGGGTATTTCATATTGACTGTTACACGGGCTGCGACAGTCCATTATCCGCGTTGTGGAAAGCGCCGCCTCCATTTCTAGGGCAGATTTTTTCCGTTATTCGGATGGCTGAAAAGAAGTCAGTGCGTCACGCGCTGAATTACACCTTTGGCGGAAATATGGAATTAATTCTGGCCAGCGAGATTCCTTGCGATGCAAATGCTTAATTCCAGTTGTGCCGGGCGGCAGCTAGCCCACACTGCGACACTGCTGAGCTCACTGATTACTCTATTTCTGCTGATGGGAGGCGCCGCGGTTCATGCGCAAACGCTCATTCTACAAACAGGTGTGGCGGCGCGACCAACCCTCGAGCAGGTAGTGGATAATCTGATCGCAAAAAATGCAGAACGTACAGCGGCATTGCAACGTTATCAAAGCAGGCGATTTTATCGTCTGGACTACACCGGATTCCCTGCCTCCCTAAAGGCCGAGATGGTGGTCGATATGCTGTACGAGGCGCCGGCAACAAAAAACTTTAAGATCGTTTCGCAGAGCGGCCCTAAATGGATGGTTGACCGTATTTTTAAAGGGCTTCTGCAAGCTGAACAAGAAGCCTTAAACACTAAGAATCGCGAGCGCGTGGCTCTCGACCGGCACAATTACGAATTTGCCGGGATGGAGTTTCAAGACGCGAGCGATGGATGCTCTTACGTGCTTACGGTTCAACCAAAAATCCCGAACAAGCTTCTATATCGCGGACGGATCTGGGTGAACAGCACAGATTTCGCGGTATGCCGCATCGAGGCGGAGCCGGCGAAGAACCCGTCGGTATGGATTAAGAGCACTGCAATTCATCACATCTATCAGAAATTGGGGGATTTCTGGTTTCCTTCGGAGAATGAATCCACTTCCACCATGCGCGTCGGCGGACATGCTGTTTTGTCGATCAAATACCGCAACTACGAAATCCTAACGGCCCGTCCGCTTCAGGAAACAGACTCCCAACGATCCGACCTTCGCCCATCCTCCTCCTCTGCCCCGCTGTCCAATCGGGTGGAATAAGTATTTCTTGGCGGTCCTTGTAATAAATATCAGTGAGAACAATTGAGACGCTCATTGGCCCGATTGACAAGATAAAAGGCATTTAATAGTCTCGAGCCGGTTAGAATGCAAAACGCAAAAGTAAACTTTGCAGGAAAATTCGCTGAAGTGGAGGCGAAGTGAGCGAACCTCTCTTTTTGGTCCATTCCCAAGATTTGGCCGCGGAGCAATCGGGAGAACTCTTGCACCTGGACCGCGACCGGGCGGGGTGGAAGTGGATGAGTATGTCGGTGCGCCGCTTGCAGCCGGGNGACATNGTTCGAGCGTCTGCGCGAAACGAGGAATGCGCATTTGTTTTGCTCGGTGGGAAGTGCGTAGCTGATTGGGGTGAGGGGCCCCAGGCACATCGGGAAGCGCGCCAATGTTTTTGATGGGTTTCCTTACGCGATTTACCTTCCTGCCGGTCATGAAATTACATTCACCGCCGAAACGGTGTGCGAGATTGCGGAATGCCGCGTTCCTTCCGAGGCCAAACTCGAGCCGCGACTGATCACGCCGGACGACGTAGCCACCAGTTTGCGCGGCGGGAGCAATGCATCGCGTCAGATTGTAGATATTATCAGGCCTGATTTTCCTGCGGATAAATTGGTGGTCATCGAGGTGTATACACCAGGAGGAAACTGGTCAAGCTATCCGCCGCACAAACACGACGTGCATAATCCGCCTACTGAAGTGGATCTCGACGAGATTTACTATTACCGGATGGAACATCCCAAAGAAGGATTCGCGCTGCAAAGACTTTACTCGGCAGATAAGTCGCGAGACTTCACGGTGCGAACGCAGGACGGCGATGTCGTGCTGGTTCATTCCGGTTTTCATCCGGTGGTGGCCGGGCCGGGGTATAACCTGTACTACTTGAATTTTCTAGCGGGTACATCGCGCAGCTTGTCCGTGACTGAGGATCCCAACCACGTGTGGATTAAATCGACGTGGAAAGAAACCGATCCACGCCTTCCGTTGATTCGATAACAATGCCATCGTTCCGGCTGAGTCAGAATAATTGAAGATAGCCCTGGTAAATGCACAACGAATAAGCGGTTAGCGGATTACTTCAGTTTTAACTGGTGTCGCCGGAAGTTCTACGGCATGCTATGGCGCAAATTGAAGAATCGCAAATCGCGGAGAACTTCTCCATGAATCGCCGCCTGACCGTTGCGCAAGCCATCGTCGCATTCCTCTCGAATCAATATTCAAGCCGCGACAACCAGGAACGTAAATTCTTTGAGGGATGCTTCGGAATTTTTGGCCACGGAAACGTGGCGGGCATGGGGCAAGCGCTCGAACAAGACCGGAGGCTTCGTTATTATCTTTGCCGAAATGAGCAAGCTATGGTCCATACCGCCGCGGCTTTCAGCAAAGCAAGTTTCCGGCTGCGCACCTTAGCTTGCACAACTTCTATCGGACCCGGCGCAACAAACATGGTCACCGGCGCAGCGCTGGCGAGCATCAACCACCTGCCAGTGCTGTTGTTGCCCGGGGATATTTTCGCCAGAAGAAACGTTTCACCGGTGTTGCAGCAACTGGAATCTTCCGCGTCACAAGACATTTCCGTAAATGATTGCTTCAAGCCAGTGTCCCGGTATTGGGACCGCATCCAGCGTCCCGAACAAATCCTGACTGCTTTGCCCGAAACCATGCGCGTGCTTACTTCGCCGGAAAATACCGGAGCGGTAACGCTCAGCTTGCCGCAAGACGTACAAGCCGAAAGTTTTGATTTTCCTCAGGAATTACTGGAGAAGCGAGTGTGGACAATTCCGCGAAATCGTTGCGATCGCGACTTCCTGAGGACCGCTGCGGAATGGATTCGTTCCGCGAAAAAGCCCCTGATAGTAGCGGGCGGAGGAGTACTTTATTCGGAAGCGTGGGAAGCACTCGCGACACTTGCGCAGCAGACTGGTATTCCGGTCTGTGAAACCCAAGCGGGTAAAGGATCTTTGCCTTACGATCATCCGCAGCAATTGGGCGCGATTGGAGTCACCGGAACTCCTGGCGCGAATATCATGGCGCGAGAAGCCGATTTGATCATCGGAATTGGAACTCGTTACAGCGATTTTACGACTGCATCCAAAACGGCTTTTCAAAATCCAGATGCGCGCTTCACAAACATCAATGTAGCGGAATTTGACAGCTATAAACATCGCGCGCTACCGCTCACCGGCGATGCGCGCGTGACGCTGGAAGAATTGAGCGAGGCAGTAGCCGGCGTGCGAGTGGATTCAAGCTACCAAGCGAGAATCAACAAATTTCGCGGCGACTGGGAAAAGGAAGTTGACCGCATATACGCCATGCGAAAGGATCCGCCGATCACGCAAGGCGAAGTCATCGGCGCGGTAAACGAAATCTGCCGAGCCGATGACGTGATGGTTTGTGCGGCGGGGAGCTTGCCTGGCGATTTGCACAAACTTTGGCGCACGCGCCGGCCGGGCAACTACCACATGGAATATGGCTATTCCTGCATGGGCTACGAAATCGCCGGCGGGCTGGGGATAAAAATGGCTAAGTCCAATAGCGACGTTTACGTGATGGTGGGCGACGGGTCTTATTTAATGATGGCGCAGGAAATTGTCACTTCGCTGCAAGAAGGCTTCAAGCTGAATATCGTTTTGCTGGATAACCATGGGTTCTCGAGTATCGGTGGACTGAGCCGTGGCTGCGGAAACGAAGGGATGGGTACGAACTATCGTTTTCGAAAAGGTGAGCGCTATGACGGGGAGCTGCTGCCAGTTGATTTCCAGGCGAACGCGTCAAGCTTGGGGGCATGGGCGGTTCGGGCGCGTACTTCGCAAGAATTAAGAAATGCGTTATGCGAGGGGAAGAAACAGACGCGAACTTCCGTGGTAGTGGTGGAAACTTCTTATGAAGATCGCGTGCCCGGATACGAATCCTGGTGGGATGTGCCTATCGCCGAGGTTTCCGAACGCGACTCAGTTAAGAGCGCACGCACGGAATACGAAAAAGAGCGCACGAAGGAGCGGCTGCTTTTCTGAATGGTGGAGGAGCAATCCGTGTATACGATGTCGGCACCATCGCGCACGAACGCGAATTAACAGAAAGGGGCTGGGTGGAGCGACCCAAGCAGCTCCTCTCGGAACCTTCAACGAAGCCTCACCTGAAACGCGTGCTGACCCTGTGGGACCTTATTTATTTCGGGGTCATCCGTACATCGCCTATCGCGGCAACTCCGGACGAAGGAACTTTTTGGTTGATGCGGTGGTGCCGAGCTTCGGCTTCTGCTTTGTGTTGTTGATCAGCTGACAGACGTGCATCCGGAGCTACTTTACCTTTTCAAGAAGTGCACTTGGCTTTGCGATGGCATCACTTTCACCCGTGCGCGAAAGGTGGAGAGCGAAGCCGCAGGATTCACGGATTCGCAATTCAGGCCGTAATTTTCGCAGTAGCGGCTTGCTGTGGTCTCCGGAGATACGCTTAATCAGCAATTCGGCTGCTTCACTGCCTAACTGATGTTTTGGCAACTCGACCGTGGTTAATCGCGGACGAAAAATTCCAAGCCAGGGATAATCGTCGAAGCTGACCAAGCCGAAATCTTCCGGGCAACGCATTCCTATTTCTTCAGCAGCCTTAAGCAGACCAACGGTCATCAAATGATTCGCCACATAAATTCCGTCCGGGCGGTGCGTTAGGAGCACGTGGCCGGCCCGGTAGCCAGATTCAATGCGGTAATCCCCTTCGACGATGAGCTCCTTTTCAAAGGGCAAGCCCATGGCTTGCAACGAATCGTGAAATCCTTGCCAGCGAGCTACGGCGTTGCTGACTTTTAGCGGGCCGCTGATGAGCCCGATGCGCTGCCGGCCAGATCGAGCCAAATGAGACACCGCGTCATATGCGCCTTGATAATCGTCGGTGATAACGGAGTCGGCGGTTAATTTGGCATAAGTGCGCATCACCAGCACAAAGGGAACTTTGACCTCTTTAATCATTTGCCGGAGGGGCGCACGAAAATCTTCCGCTGCCTTAGTGAGCAAAATGCCATCGACTCTCTTGGAGAGCAGCAGTTCGATGGCGCGCTCTTCTTTCTCGAGGGAGTCGTCACTGTTGCAAAGCAAAAGGTTGTAACCATGTTTTTGCGCGGCGTCTTCAGCTCCACGAACGACCGCCGGGAAAAAAGGATTTGAGATATCCGGAACGATCATGCCGATGGTGTGTGTTTTTTGCTTGGCCAGACTGCGCGCGATCAGGTTTGGACGATAATTCAATTTTCGGATGGTTTCTTCCACGCGGTCGCGAAGCCTCTTGCTGACGTGGCTCTTCTTATTGACCACCTCGGATACGGTAAATACCGAGACAGCGGATTCACGAGCCACATCGTAGATGCTGGCCGCTTTACCTTTATTGGTTCTGGCCTTTTTCATGCGTACCTGGCATCGCTGCCGTAATTGCGAGTTTTTCCCATACTGCGAGCCTCCGGGTAGCTTCCACATTTATGGCGTGTCAGGATTCGGCAACAAAACATCTCGCACGATGGCATTGAGATCACTGCATGCCGCGATGAATTGCCGTAATGTTCTTCGCGTGGGGCCGAAGGAATCGAACTCGGCAATCGAAAGTCCATCTTCGGTATTGGCGCGACGGAAGTCGGCAAAGTGCTTGGTCAGACCCTCAACAATTTGCGGCGGCACTTCTTGATTGATACGCGGACTTACTTCAATGTGACTGGCGTTGAAGCGCTTCTGCCATGCGTAGGGGGGCGAAATAACCACCTCGCCTCCAATAAATTCGCTCCAGTGCATGTGATTGCGAAATGCCGCGGACAGCAAGCGGATGCGGTAACCGCGCTTTCGAAAAAGGTTATAAGTCTTTTTGAACACTGCGACGCCGGCCCACTCCAGATAACCGGGATCCACTGAAATATTTTCTCTTTCCAGCACAACTTTAAGCCAGTCGTCCAGACGTCCAACCATAATGGTGCACACTGGGCCCATCGTTTCTATTTCTTTGCCCTCACGCTCGCGGCGTTTCAATCCGCGCTCCACGGCCTCTGCGACTGCAACGCATTGCGGCAAAGTAAAACAAACCGTGGCATTAATGCTGATGCCACGATAAGTGGCTTCTTCAATAGCGGGAATGCCTTCTTTAGTGACCGGAATTTTGACAATCATGTTAGAAGCAACCTGATTGAACTCCATGGCCTGTTCCACAATGGCGTGGGCATCGCGATAGAGCCGCGGATCTGTTTGAATCGAGAGTCTTCCATTTCGGCCCTGATGTGCATCGAAAATTGGTTTCAGTATTGCCGCACTCTCGGCGGAGATTTCACGAACAACTTGCCACCCTAGCTGATCTTCGGTGGCGCGAGGCATTTCCTCGATCAATTGGCGGATGCGCGGAACCCAGCGGGCCATTTCTTTCTTCAGCACGCCCACCACGATGACCGGATTGCAGGTTGCTCCGACGGCGCCATGGTCGATGGAATAGGACAATTCCTCGAGCGAAGCCGAATCGTTCCAGAGTGTCGTAGAGGTCGTCTGGGTCATCTTGTGCAGCGGGCTTTTGTAGGATGTTGCGGTTGTTTCGGTCATATGACCTCACTACGGCCTAGAGTCTTGCGTCATCAAA
>JGI12053J15887_10000059_pt1 | contig 31722 bp, 32 predicted proteins | sample MedBloCAOM1_O3_FD_15887 | JGI IMG/M metagenome (IMG submission 15887)
CTCCCGAAGCGACGCCGCCCACAACGCAAGCGTCTCCTCAATCGACGCTGCCCGCGTCCACGATCTTCGAATCATGCTTGCCCATAGATTCAGAAGCCCGCAAAAACCGCAACGGTAATGCTAGGGCAAACGGTGTNGCGGCGCTTCGCCCAATGCCCTCCGACGTCCAATGCCCGCCCGAAGAATATCGACCGATATCTCGTCGAAGGCGATCCCTTTGAGCCGGAGCGCCACGCGAACGCGAAAGGATCCGACGGAATGCCAGAGCCATAAAGTTGAACATTCATCGTCGATGCCTCCGCCATGGCATCCATACCCCGGCATGCGGGGCATGGATGATGGGTTCATAGCCGGAGCGGTCGATCTACAGTCCCAGAATTCGCCGCGCATTGCCGCCGGCGAGTTGGGCGAGGGTGGTCTCATCCATCCCTTCGACGCCGGCGATATGGCCGATCGGATTGTATTCGGCCATATCAAACGGATAGTCGGTTCCCATGACAATGCGGTCCGGTCCGAACAAATCGAGCATGTAAGCTAGTTGATGATAGGTGAAGACCACGGTGTCGAGATAGACCTGCCGCAGATACGTCGTCGGCGGCAAGGGCAGGTCGCCGTGCGAATCCTGGCGCGCACCCCACGCGTGATCGATGCGTCCCGAATAGCCCGGCAGGTAGCCGCCGCCGTGCACGGCCATCAGCTTCAATTCCGGAAAGCGCGCGAGCGTGCCGGAAAAGATCAGATTGTGCAAAGCGAGCGTTGTCTCCAGCGGATTGCCGAGCACGTTGTTGAAATAGAAGTGCGTCAGGCGATCGCCGTGCGTGAAACCATTAGGGTGCATCATGATGAACGCTCCAAGCTGCTCGGCCTTGGCAAAGAACGGCCGGAACTTCGGATCGGACAATTCCTGACCGTCGACATTGGTCAGGATCTCAACGCCCTTGAGCTTCAGGTCTCCCATGATGTAGTCGAGCTCGCGAACCGCTATCTCCGGCTCTTGCAANGTCACCACGCCAAGACCGACAAACCGATCCGGCCTGCGGGCGCAGTATTCGGCGACCCCGTCGTTGGCAAGGCGGTGGGCGACTTCGGCGATTTTGGCATCAACCGAGTAGTAGCATTGTCCCGGCGCAGGCGCGACGACCTGAATATCGATTCCCATGGCATCCAGATCGAACAGGCGCTTGTCGATCGTCGTCATGATGGTGCTAATGTCGGAATCCTGCAGCGCATTGATCTGCTTGGTGGCCGGGTCCGAAAAATGGGCAAGCGGAATCCGGGTCATATCGACATGGGGCTGTGCATGGGCCGAAGCCTGCGGCACCACGATGTGCGCGTGGATATCGATGGTGGTCGAACTCGGTCGCCGGGCGCGTCCGTCGGCGTCGTGAATGCGGGCCGCGGTTCGGCCGTAGCGGTTCTTGCGATCAATCATGTCAGTACTCGTTTCTTTCTGCTGTAGAAAACGTGGGGCTTGTTACATCAGGCCGTGGCATGATGTTGGGCGTGCATTTTGCTGCTATCGACGCCGTTCATGCACGGCCGCCCTTCCGGAGCGCCCAGTGAACAGGAATGGTGCTGATCACGTCGGCGTCGCCAAGGCCGGCGGCCTCTGCGTCCCGGAAGCACGCCGCGGCGCTTGCAGCTAAGGGAAGCGTCGCGCCCAGCGTCGCTGCATGATCGACAGCGGCCAGAAGATCCTTCTTGCCGCCGCTGATGGAGAACTGGGCTGGAACGCGTTCTCCGTGTGCGAGCAGCCGCGTGATGTCTGCAGCGCGCATCTTCATGGCGGGCGGCGTTCCCGGCGTATCCGACAGGATGTCGATCAGGCGCTCGACGGGAAGATTCAGCGGCTGGCAGAGCGCCAGTGATTCGCCGAGGGCCTGGACATAGACAAGCAAAGGCAAGTTGACCGCGAGCTTGATCGCCGCGCCGGCTCCCAGACCTCCGACGTGTTCGATCCGGCGGCACAGGAATTCAAGAACCGGCCGGGCGCGCTCGAAATCGTCTTCGGTACCCCCGGCAAGACCAAACAACTTGCCGTCCCGTGCGGGGCCGACCGTCCCGCCGACCGGACACTCAATAAAACTTCCGCCCGCCGCTTTGACCGCAGCGCCGAGCTCGATCATGGTCTTCGGCATAACGGTGCTCATGTCAATGACGAGCTTGCCCGCGAGCTTTGCCTTGAGGAGCCCGTTTTCACCGCCGTAGACCGCCGACAGAGCGGCGTCATTGAGCAGCATGACGATGGTGACGTCGCATGCATCGACCAGCGCTGCCGGTGAGGCAGCCCTTGTCGCTCCGGCATCGACTAGCGATTGCGCTTTACCGGCGTCGCGATTCCACACCGTGACCTGGTGGCCTTGCGCAATGACGCGTTGGCCGATCGCGCTTCCCATCCGGCCCGTTCCGCAAATACCGATGTTCATAGCTAGTCCCTGCTCATAGAGAGTTGATGGTGGATTCCAGACGCTCCGGCGTCAGCGGCATGTCGCGCAGCCGAACACCCATTGCGTGTGCGATGGCGTTTCCGATGGCTGCCGCCAATGGACCCGTGGCGCATTCGCCGACGCCCAGCGCTGGCTCACCGGCATGTTCAATGATGGTCGTTTCAATATGCGGAATTTCGGAAAAGTTCATGATGGGGTAGTCGTCCCAAGAACTAACGGCGAAACCACTGTCGGTCCAGCCCACCTGCTCTTTCAGGGTCCAGCTCGCCGCCTGGATGATGCCGCCCTCGATCTGATTCAGCGTGCCGTCGCGGTGAATGATTTCTCCGGCATCGACCGCGCCATAGACCTTCCGAAGGTGAATCCTGTCCGTCACCTCGACGATCGCGACAGCCGCGTAATAGGCGCCTTGGTTCTTGTAGCGGCTGAAGCCGATGCCCCGGCCGAAGCCTTCTCCGCCCCGGTCGGTCGCGTCCCATTTCGAGAGTTCTGCGGCGCCGCGGATTACGCCAATCGCACGCGGGTCGTCCAGATGGTGCAGCCTGAATGCGACCGGGTCGATCCCCGCCAGCGCCGCGAGTCCATCCATGAAGCTTTCGATGGCGAAGACGTTGCAATGGGCGCCGAGCGACCGCAGCGCGGAACTGCGCAACGGCCCCTGTGGCAGCAGATGATGGGTGATAGTGCGCTTGCCCAGTTTATAGATCGGCACTGCATTGCGGTCGCCGCCGCCGTAGGGACGGGGGGCGTCGTCTGGAGGGCTCGGCTCCAGCGGATTCGCCAGGCTCCGGGCGGCGAGAAGGTTGACGCCGGCCCCGAAGCCAGGCCGCGCCAAGTGGGGCGGGCTCCAGACCGCATGCCGCCACGCCACGATGTTGCCCGCGTCGTCGATGGCGCCGTCGAGTTCGACCCGCATCGCCGCACCGAACGGCGACCACCTCAGCTCGTCGGCGCGACTCCACATGCACATCACCGGCACGTTGGCGGCGCGGGCCAGCAGCGCGGCATCAAGCGCCACGTCGTCGGCGCCGTTGTGCCCGTAGCATCCGGCGCCCTGGACATGAATGACGCGTGCGCGCTCCGGATCGATGCGCAGCGCGCGCGCCAGCGTACGTTGCAGCGGATGGACGCCCTGCGAATGCGACCACACAGTCAAATCGCCACCGTCCCAGGATGCGACCGCGCAGGACGGGCCGATGGAGGCATGTGCAAGGAAGGGACGGGAATAGGCGGCATGGTGGCGTTTTGCCGGGGACGGCTCGGGTCCGTCGTCGGTCAGGAAAGTTGTACTCCGCGGCGTCACCGCCGCCATCCACCCGTTGGCATCGCCGGGGTAGGGAAGCTCGGCCTCCCGCTGCCACTGCGCCGTCCGGGTCGCTGCCTCGACCGCCCACACCGCCTGGTCGTCGCGTTGGGCGACAATGCCCATGAAACCGCCATCGAACACCACGGCGACAACCCCAGGCAGTGCCGCGACCTGCACGCGGTCGAACGAGACAAGACGATCCATCGGGTGACCCGGCCGCATCACGCGGCCGTAATGCATTCCCGGCAATGTCATATCCTGGATGAAAGCCGGGCCGGTCAGCTTCTCCCCGAGGTCGAGCCGTTGCATGCCGGTATCGATACTGCCGCCAAGCATTTCCGGCGACGGGAGTTCGGTGCTCGACTGGTTCAGGTCGATGTCCGGCGCCATCTCCCAGTAGCTGATGCCATCGTTGTGGCCGACCCCTGTGAAAATCCCGGACTGCACGATGAGTTTTTGGTCGCCGAGAATTTGCTGCGCTCTCTTTTCGAACAATTCGCGCACCTGGGCGCAGGCCCAGCGCATCGCCGAGCCGCCGCGCTCGATGGAAAAGCTGCCGGCCGTATAGCCTTCGTCGGGCGATATCCCGGTATCGGCCGGAGACATCCGGATGCGGTCGAGATCGACGCAAAGCTCTTTCGCCGCGATGGCAGCGATCGCGGTCATCACGCCCTGGCCCAGTTCCACCTTGCCGGTCCGGATGGTGAAAAGGCCTGCAGCGTCGATCGATACCCAACGGTTCAGCTGCGGATTTGCGGCAAGGTTGGCAGGCAGCTTTGCGGTCATGGCTGCCGCCCGGTTTGATCGCCGATCACCCGATCGATGGCACGGAGAATGCGGCTTTGCGCGCCGCAGCGACAGAGATGACGCTCGTCAAGCGCTTCGACGATCTCTTGGCGGCTGGCCGCCGGCGAGCGCTCGATCAGTCCCGTCACCGTCATGATGATGCCGTTGATGCAGTAGCCGCATTGCGCAGCTTGCTCATCAAGGAAGGCCTGCTGCACCTTGCCCGGCAAGCCGTCGTTCAGCAGGCCTTCGATGGTGACGATGTCGTGACCATTGACGGTGTAAAGCGGCGTCGTGCACGACTGTACCGGCCGACCGTCCTGCAACACGGTACACGCGCCGCAATTGCCCTGCGCACAGCCGATACGGGTGCCTTTCAGGTCGAGATCCTGTCGAAGCGCCGTCAGCAATGACAGCTCCGCCGATGCCTTCACATTCACGGCGTTGCCGTTAACGTTGAACGACCATGTTATCTCGTCCGATTGTTTCGCAGGCTCCATGTTGCCGACCCGTGGCTAGTGCGCGTGGTAGACGCCAAGGTGCTTGGCGACCAGTTCCTCGTCGCGCCGCACCTCGTCGGCCGTTCCCACGAATGCGCATCGACCGGTATTAAGGATGACGGCCTGATCCGCGACATCGAGCGCCAGCAGACGGTTCTGCTCGACAAGGATAATGGATTGCCCTCCCGCCTTCAGCCTGCGGATGATCTGGCCGACTTCGGCGACGATCAGCGGCGCTAGGCCCTCGGAAGGCTCGTCGAGCAACAGCACCGACGGATTACCCATTAGCGCGCGCCCGATCGCCAGCATCTGCTGCTCGCCGCCGGACAGGGTTCCGGCGTATTGGGCGTGTCGCTCCCGCAGGCGCGGAAACATGTCAAAGATCCGCTCCAGTGTCCAAGGTTGATCGGTTTCGTTCAGTCGCTGTCGTGCGACGACGAGATTCTCGCGCACCGACAAGGAAGGGAAGATCCTGCGGCCCTGCGGGACCAGGCCAATACCGAGGCGCGATATCTTTTCGGGGTTGAGCCCGGAGATCGATTTTCCAAACAGGAGGATGTCGCCTTCGCGCGGCGAGAGAAAGCCGACCGTCGTCGAAATGCACGTCGTCTTGCCCGCGCCGTTGCGGCCCAGCAGCGCGAGGACCTGTCCGGCCTGGAGGGTGAAACTGATCCCGTGCAGGACATGGCTGTCGCCATAGAACGCATGAACATTCGTGAGGGTAAGGGCGTCAGCTGCCAAGATACACCTCCCGCGTCTTCTCGTCTGCGATGACCGCGTCGCGCTCGCCGTCAACAATGACCTTGCCGTAGTTCAGCAGCGTGACGGTCTCGGCCAGGTCAAGGGCCGTGTCCATGTCATGCTCGATCATCACCACCGCGGTTTCCCTGGGAATGGAGGCGATCAGCGATTTAACGGTGGTGCGCTCGGAGCTCGACAGGCCTGCGAGCGGTTCATCGAGCAAAAGCAAACGTGGTTTTTGCGCCAAGGCCATGGTCAGCTCGACCCGCCGTTTCTCGCCATAGGCGATATCCGAGACGGGAAGCGATGCCCGGTTCTCAAGCCCCACCAAACCGAGAATCCGGCGCGACTCATGCGCGATATCCTTATAGAAGGACATGGGTCGGATGGTGTGCCAGCGAGCCGATCGTAGACCCATCAATCCCAGCGCCACATTATGTTCCAGCGTATCCTGCGCGAACAGCGTGATGATCTGATACGTGCGCGACAGCCCGAAATGCGCGCGCTGATCCGGCCGCAATCGGGTGATGTCCTTGCCGAACAACTGTACCTTGCCGGAGCTTGGCATCAGGTCGCCAGTGATCTGGTTGAACAGCGTTGTCTTGCCGGCGCCGTTTGGCCCGATAATGAGACGTCGCTCGCCGGGGCGTATTTTCAGCGTGACGTTTTGCGTAACCGCAAGTCCGCCGAATGATTTGCAGAGATTGCTGACCTCAAGCGCGTATTCCGGAGTGGTCATTTCTGGCCGCCCCTGATGCGCCCGACAAGCTTGCGAATGCCGGGCACGATGCCGGTTGGCATCAGCAGAACGATCAGCAGAAATACAATGCCAAGCAGCATATTCCAGCGTTCGATGTAGCCGGACGCATAGTTTTTCAACAGGCTCACAAGGGCGGCGCCAACCACCGGGCCGCCAAGCGTGCCGGATCCACCGGCGATAACGCCAAGAAGTCCTTCCGCAGAGTTCGTTGTTGAGAGCGATGTCGGATGAATGTACTTATGGTAGTAAACGTACAACAGTCCGGCAACTCCAGCCCAGAAGCCGGAGTAGATAAACGTGATCCAGCGGATCATCCACGGATTGTAGCCCAGCGCAGCCATCCGACGGGGCTGGTCACGAACGCCCCTGAGCGAAGAGCCGAAGGTGGAAAGCACGAAAGTGGCCATGGCAGCGAAGCTCGCCGCGGTCACAATCAGCGTGAACCAGTAGAACGAAGATGCGCTTTCCAGTGAGACGCCGAACGGCATCGGGCGGGTGATGCCGGTGATGCCGTTGTCGCCATTGGTGACGGATGTCATCCGATAGGCAAGACCCCAGAGAACTTGCGATATCGCCAGCGTGATCATGAGAAAACTCAGCCCCGTTGCACGCAGGGCAATCAGGCCGAACAAAGCGGCCGATGCGGTTGTGCCGACGATTGATATGATCGCCGTTGCGCCGTGTCCCATGCCGTATCGTGTGGTCAGGATCGCCACTATGTAGGATGCCAGCCCCATATATGAGGCGTGGCCGAGCGAGGTCATTCCGCCGTAGCCGACGAGCAGGTTGAGGCTGCAGGCGAACACCACGGCGATTAGAACCTGGGTGCTTAGATTGATGTAGAAATCGCCCGCAAACAACGGAAGCGCGATCAGGAGCGCGACTAGAATAACAAGCGCTTGTTTTTTCATGTGTTGAGCCGTCCGAACAGTCCGCGTGGACGAAACGCGATCACCGCAATCATCGGGAGAAAAAGGATGATGTAGGCGAGATCGGGAATCAGTGCAGATCCGAACGTATAGATGAAGCCGATAATGAAGCTGCCGACGAACGCGCCAAGGAGGCTGCCGACGCCACCCAGAATAACGACAATGAGAGCGAGCGGCAGCATGTCGGCGTCGAGGCCCGGATAGGCGGAGAGCACCGGCCCGCCAAGTACGCCGCCGGCTCCGGCGATACCTGCGCCAAGGCAGAATACGGCGGTAAAGAGCCTGGAAACGGGGATGCCGACGGCGCGTGCCATCTGCCTGTCATCGACGCCAGCTCGGATCATCGCACCAATGCGTGTACGTTCCAGCAGCAGGTAGAGGCCTATCGCCACTGCCAGCGCACACGCGACAACAACAAGTCGATAGGTGGGGAAAGTAAACCCGAACACCCGGGTCGGCGACTGAAAATAAGCGGGCGTGGGCACCGGGATCGGGTCGCCCCCCCATATAATAAGGCAGGCGTCCGCAATGATGAATGACATTCCGAGCGTGACCAGAACCTGTCCGAGCGGATTGGTGTTCAAACGACGCAACACCAGACGCTCGAACAGCCCGCCCAACGCGGCCACGAGCAGTCCGCTGCCGATGGCGACAACCCAGAAATTAAGGCCATCGAATGTTCGCAAGGCCACCGCACCAAAATACGCACCGAGCATGAAGAACGCGCCGTGGGTCAGGTTTGCCAACCGCATAAGACCGAAGATCAGCGAAAACCCCGACGCCAGCAGAAAAAGCAATCCGCCGAGCGAAAGACTGTTCAAGGACTGGATGATCCAAAACTGCATAGTGGCAGTTACCCGCAAAATGGTGTGCGGTGAACGAAACGTATGTGGGGTGAGATGGCCGGCATCGGACTGCTCGTTTGCGCTCCCGCAGTGAAATTTCACACGCTTTGTTTTTATCGTTGCGATGAACTATTCGCCACACGGTGTTATTTATCAAGTGAAAAATTAATAAGGTCCGACGTCCCGATACTTGCACTGTTTCGCACAGACTTCGCGGCAGCGCGTTCGCTAAATGACCGCAGCTACTTGAGGCGCATCTCGTCGCGATACCAGTCCCCGATCTGGCTGGCGGTCATCAAGGCCACGCCGTCGTGGCCGACGATGTAGTCCAGAACCTCTTCGAGATATCGCGCGCGGTGGGGAACGCCCGTAATATAGGGATGGATCGACAGTGCCATCACGCGAGCATTTTCGTCCCCTTCTAAATAGAGACGATCGAACTGATCGATGCAGCGCCGCGCGAATTGCTCGGCCGGCAAATGTTGCAGTCCGAGGATGACTATGTCGTTTGTCTCGACAGTGTAGGGAATCGTCGTGATGATGCCGTAAGGCGTTTCAATTTCCTGCGGCAAATCGTCTATCACCCAGTCCGCAACGTACTCGATGCCGTTGGCACGGAGCAGATCGAGGGTCTCGTTGGTTTCGGCGAGGCCCGGGCTTTCCCAGGAGCGTGGCTGGCTTCCGGTGAAGGCGGCGATGGCATCGACGGTTCTACGAATCGCGTCGGCCTGGTTATCAAGCTTATGCGTCGGGCCTTGAATGAAGCCGTGACCCATGAACTCAAAGCCGGCATCGCGCGCCGCCGCGGCCACCCTGGATACGAATTGAAAACGTTGCCATTGATCGCGAGCGTGGTCGGTATGTTGCGCTCCGTGCGAGCCTTGAACTGCCACCAGAAGCCGGCCCGCATGCCGTACTCGTGCCAACTCCAGTTCGGTACGTCCGGAAGCAGCGGCTGTCCCATCGGCGGCGATAGCACGGTCCGTGGCATGGCGTTTTCGATGCGCCATTCCTCGACGTTCAGGATGATCCATACCGCCAGCTTCTTTCCGCCGGGAAGCCGAAGTCTTGGGCGATCGATGAGTGCTTGATAGGGGATGCGATCGGTGAGTGACACGAGTCTATCCTTTCGACGGCGTCGATGAACGGGGTTGGCACCGCTGAAGCGCCGTGGTCCTGAGGTGTCGGAAATCTGCACCCCCCGGCCGCGTCAACGAGCTTAGTCGATGGATTCCATTGCCATCATGATAGTTTTTACTGTTGACCATCAAGAAGCATGATTGGTGCAGGACGTGATCCGGCTTTGCATCGTCCGCTCAGATTGCTGATTACTTGGCTTCTGCAGACGGCTTGTTCATGACCTTGAACACCGATGCGGTATCTTCATCGCCAAGGCCCATTTCCATCGCTTCGGCGTAAATGGGCTGAGTCAGGTTGAATAGCGGCGTCGGGCAGTCCAGTTCATTGGCGAAGGCGCCGATGATGGCCATGTCCTTCTTCCAGGTTGAAACCCGCATGGTCGCGGGCTCAAACACGCCACTCACCATCATGGGTGCCCGCATCTGAAACATCCGGGAGCCTCCAGCGCCGGGACCCACTAGATCGACGACCTGCTGCAAGTCGAGGCCCGCGCGCTGTGCCAGAACCATGGCTTCCGCCGCCGCCACGTTGTGGATGGCGACCAGATGATTGGCGACGAACTTCATCCGGCTGCCGTTGCCATAGACACCGAGGTCCGCGCTCTGCTTGCTGAAATCGGCAAACAATGCCTTGCACCGGGCAATCGCGTCGCTGTCGCCACTCGCATAGACGATCAGATCGCGTACCCGTGCCTGGGCGCCCGTGCCGCTCAGCGGGCAATCCAGAGCGATATGTCCGGCGGAAGAAAGGACATCGATGAAGCGGATCTTGTCGGCGATGGTCAGGGTACTGAGTTCGACGACGATTCGTTGAGACTGTCCTGACGCCGAAATCTGGTCGGCCACGTCGAACGCCGCCNCCGGGCTTGGCAGGCTGGTCAAAATGTAGACCGATGCCTTCGCGACGTCCTGCACGCTGTTGGCCGTCGCCATGCCCGCCGCCGCAAGTTCAGCCATCCGGTCCTTGTCCACGTCATAGCCGATGACGGTCCAGCCCCGTTCCATCAGATTGGCGGCGATGGCGCCTCCCATGATTCCAAGCCCGATAATTCCGACCGTTTTGTCCATGATGGTGCTCCCCGTTGCGATGACGCCTGCGTCAGCCCGTGTTCGGCGGACCTGAAGATTTAATGATCATTCGATAAACAGATTTCGGTCGCGGCTGCAATCGGCTATAGTTGAAACGCCGCCGCGGAGTTGGCGTATCAAGGGAGAACATCAGGATGACAGCACTGACTCTTGCACAAGCGGATGTGGTGGTCGACGCCGCCCTGCAAAAGGGGCGAGAGTTGAAGTTGAGCCCACTGACGGTGGCCGTACTCGATCCCGGTGGCCACCTCATAGCACTGAAGCGCGAGGACTAATTCGGTATTCTTCGTGTTGGAATTGCAATCGGCAAAGCCTTCGGTGCGCTTGGTATGGGATTCGACTCGCGCGAACTCGGCGAACGATCGCAACGTTCTTGAATTCACTTGCGGCTGCGAGCGGCGGCCGGATGGTGCCCGTCGCGGGCGGCGTTCTGATCCGAAACGCAGGCGGGGTGGTGATCGGCGCGGTCGGAATTTCGGGCGACACGTCGGACAACGACGAAATCTGCGCACTTGTCGGAATTGCCGCCGCCCGCATGTCGTGACCTCGGCAGTTGAAAGCCAGGCACGCGATTCCCCGGGCAAGAAGGCCCTGGGGAAGAAAGCGCGAGGGGCCCCTATAAAAATTTTGACAGTTGCCGTGCAATAGCAGCCCGGCCGCGGGGGTCTTGTCGTCACGCGCGCATGGAAAAGTCCATCGAGCGGTTTGACGTCGGTCGCAATTGATACAGGCTCGGACGATGTTCCTCCATGCTGCGCGCGAGCGCTGCTTGTCTCGCGACCAGGGGCGAACGGGGGGCCTGTAATGCGCCGCTTACGTTCGTTGCCTGCTCGACGTTATGTCGATGCCCGCCGGTCCGGTGATCGCAGACAAGCTCGTCGCAGTCGCGGCCTTCGATTGTGCATCGGAGCGGCAAAGTTGGCATTGACAACGCTCTCGCGTTATTTATCATTCGATAAATCATAATCCATAGCACGTTGGGAGCGCAACATGAAGGTACTCGGCTTCAATCATCTGTCGGTCGGGCGAAGGACCTCAACGAGTCCGCGCGGTTCTATCAGTCGGTGCTCGGCATGGAGTTGATCCCAACCTACAATTTCGGATTCAAGACCCGGTATCTGCGTTGCGGCGAGTTGCAGCTGCATCTGTTCGAACTGGAGGACGTCGTTCCGAAGTATCAGCGCGTCGCGATCGACGTGGATGATTTTCATGCTGTCCTTGTCGGAAACCTGATCCGGTTGGCGCTTGACCGAGAATCGGGCGGTGCTGTCGTGTATGAGGGATCTTTGCAGGCTCATTGGTTGGGCAGTTGTCGATCTATTTCGGTCGCGGGCAGCCCTCGAGGCAGAGATTTGGACATTGCGGCAGCAAATAAACGTTCTGCGGCGGACTGCTCCTAAGAGAGTTTCGTTCAGCGTCTTTGATCGCTTGGTATTCGTTGGTCTCTACCGGTTTTTTCCAAACATTTGCGATGCGTTGGCGATCGTGAAGCCTGACACCATTGTTCGCTGGCATCGCGCGGGTTTCCGGTTGTACTGGTGCTGGAGGTCGAGATGCCGTGGCGGCCGGCCGAAGGTGCCGCTCGAAATACGCCAGCTCATCCGTCAGATGAGCGTTGCCAATCCGTTGTGGGGAGCACCGAGGATCCATGGTGAGCTTCTGAAGCTTGGCATCGATGTCGGCCAGACCAGCGTGGCCAAATACATGGTGCGGAGGAGGGTTCCTCCCTCGCAGGGATGGAGGATCTTCCTTCGTAACCATGCTGATGGGATTGCCGCGATGGATCTGTTCGCGGTGCCAACAATCTCCTTCCGGCTGCTCTATGGCTTGCTGATTATGGGTCATGGCCGGCGGCAACTGCTGTGGTTCGGAGTTACTGCGCATCCAACGGCCGAATGGATCGCCAATCAGCTCACTGAGGCTTGCGGCTGGGAGCAAATCCCTCGATGCCTAATTCGGGATCGCGATGGCGCATACGGAGAGATATTATCCGCCGCGTTCGATCGATCGGCATTCGAGACCGCCCGACGTCTCCACGTTCACCATGGCAAAACGCGTACGCAGAACGGTTGATCGGCTCGATCCGCAGGGAATGCCTCGATCATATCGTGGTGTTCGGCGAACGCCATCTGCGCCATCTGCTGCTGTCTTATATGGACTACTATAATGGCACGCGCACTCACTTATCGTTAAACAAGGACGCACCGAAATCACGTGCCGTCGAGGCAGCAGGACGCATTCTGCGCCATCCGATTCTGGGTGGACTGCATCACAAATATGCTCGGGCTTGATTTGCGGTAGGCACAACCGGCGCGCAGGCGGTGACCAAGGATCTCGTTATTCTCGGCAGCGGCGATGGAGCAGCCTTTGTCCGTTGCGCGGCGGTTTTCGCAGGAATGTCGCACGTACAACGCTATCTCGGACCGTTCGGCCGCGGCAGCATCATGAAATACATCGCCAACCATCTCGTCACGATTCATAACGTGGCGGCGGCGGAAGCCATCGTTCTTGGCATCAAGGCTGGGATGGATCCGGCGCTGGTCTACGATACGCTCGCCGACAGCGCCGGCACATCGCGCATGTTCCAGATGCGGGGTCCCTTGATGCGCGACGAAAATTACGACGTGCCGACCGCCACGATCCGCATGCAGCTCAAGGACATTTCGATCATCGACGCTTTCGCGGCCGATCTGGATTGTGCGCTGCCCGTCTACGCGGCGGCTTCGCAGGTCTATCATGCCGGTGCGGCGCTCGGCCGCAAAGAGCAGGATACGGCGGCGGTCTGCGCCGTGCTCGAGACGATGCATGGAATTGACCGGAACAAATCCGCATCGTAGTGCAGACGGCGTTCTCGCTCTCACATCTTCCAGGCATTCTGCATTTCATCGAAGGGTAGGGCCCGATATGGCCGATCTGACAATCATGGTTGCGCCCAACGGCGCGCGCAAAGGCCATGCCGAACATCCCAATCTGCCGCTCACCGCCGAGGCGCTTGCGACAGACGCGCGTGCCTGCCAGGCCGCGGGTGCGCAGGCCATTCACATGCACGTTCGCGACAACGCGGGGCGCCACACGCTCGATGCGTCACGCTATATATCCGCGGCTGAAGCCGTGCGGCGGCTGACGGGTCCGGAATTCGTTGTGCAGATCACGACCGAAGCGGTCGGCATGTTCAAGCCGCATGAGCAGATCGCAGTGGTGCGAGCCGTGCGGCCTGAAGCGGTCAGCATTGCGACGAAGGAACTGCTACCGGATGCGAGCGCGGAAGCCGACGCCGCGGAGCTGTATCGATGGGCGCACGCGCAGCGGATCGCCGTGCAGCATATTGTCTACGCGGCGAATGAATTTGATTACCTGCTCGATCTCATGAAGCGCGGGATCATCCCCGGAATTCGTCACTCCGTGATTTTTCCGCTTGGCCGCTACGCCGCCGCTCAGGAAAGCGATCCTGCCGAACTCGCTCCATTCGTTACGAAAGTCCAGGACAACGGAGGAGCTGCGCGTTTCGACTGGTGGGTCTGCGCCTTCGGTGCATCTGAAACGGCCTCGTTGGTCGCGGCGGCTGCGATGGGCGGGCATTGCAGGATTGGATTCGAGAACAGCTTCATCAATGCCGACGGCAGCCGGGCCAACAGCAATGCCGAGCGTATCAAGGATCTGCAAGCTGCATTGTGTGGCATTCGCCGGCCGCGCTCTTCGCGGGCTGAAATCCTGAGAGCGCTTGGAAAGCCGGACTAAGCTCCCAGCGAACCGGTCTAAAAGGTCGGCTCGCATCCCAAATTCAAACAGGCTGGTGTGCGTCGCGCGCGTGCAGCACATTTTGTGCAGCGCATTCCCATGTCAATCTGCTTGCATTCCTGTCCAGATCGCCTTATTTATCGGTTGATAAAATAAGAAAACGTTCATTGAATTCGCAGGGGAGTGCAGACATGAAAGTTCTCGGTTTCAATCATCTCTCTATCGGCGCCAAGGATCTGGAAGAGTCCGCACGGTTCTATCAAACCGTACTGGGCATGGAACTGATCCCGACCTATAATTTCGGTTTCAAGACCAAGTATCTGCGCTGCGGCGATCTTCAGCTTCATTTGTTCGAGCTCGAGGATCACATCCCGGTCTATCAGCACTTCGCGCTCGACGTGGATGATTTTCACGCTGCCTATGACCGGGCCAAGGCGATCGGTGCGCTGGATTTCAAGGCCTTCCGCAATCCGGTCAACGAGTTGCCGGATGGCTGCGTGCAGATGTATCTGCGCGACCCTGCCGGCAACCTGATCGAGATCGACTGGCCGGATGTGACCACGCTGGACCGTTCGCGCATTCCGGAGATGAAGTTGTTGTCGGAGTTCGCGACGCAGGACGACGAGGGGCTTAAAGCATCGCTTTATCTCGACCGTCCGCACATCAAGCCGAACGCCCCCCGGAAGACCGCGGCGCGCTAACGCCCAGGAGAGACCCATGTCAGGCACAGTCCATAAGCTTGAGTTGGACCGGCGTTCAAACGGTCAAGACGGCGCGTATTCCGAGATGCTGGAGCGTGCGCACGCGCTGATTCCAAAGCTCCGTGAGCGTGCCGCGACCACCGAAGAGATGCGAAGGCTGCCGCCAGAAACCGAGCGGGAGCTTCACGACGCCGGCCTGTTCAGAATTCTTCAGCCGAAGCGCGTCGGCGGTTCGGAACTTGACTACGTCGCGCTGGTGGATTTTGCCGACGTCATCGCGCTTGCCGATGCTTCGGTCGCGTGGAATCTGGCGAATCTGGCCAGCCATCACTGGATGCTGGGCATGTTCGACGAGCGCGCGCAGGATCTGATCTGGAAAGACAACGTCAACGCTCTCATTGCATCGTCGTTTGTGTTTCCGGCGGGCCGCGCCACGAGAGTGGCGGGGGGTTATACGTTATCGGGCCGCTGGCCGTTTTCGTCGGGTGTCGATTCGAGCACCTGGAATATGCTCGCGGGCATCGTATCCTCCGACGACGATGCGGAGGGCGTCGAGTATCGGGTTTTTCTGCTTAAGCAGGACGACTACAAGATCATCGATACGTGGAATTCGACCGGTCTGAAGGGGACCGGATCGAGCGACGTTGAAGCCAAGAATGTGTTCGTTTCGGATTACATGACGCTCGCGGTGAAGGATGTCTCCGGAGGCGCGACGCCGGGAAGCACCGTGAATCCCGGCCCGCTTTATGCGCTGCCCGTGTTTGCTTTGTTTCCTTTCGTTCTATCGGGCGCGGCTCTCGGCAACGCGCAGGCCTGTCTTGACGATTATGTCGAGATCGCGCGGCATCGCGCCTCGACCTACAACCGCGCCAAGCTCGGCGATCTGCAGACGACGCAGATCAAGGTTGCCGAAGCCTCGGCCAAGATCGACGCGGCGCGTCTTATCATGCGCCGGACCTGCATCGATGCGATGGAGGATGCACGTCGGGGTGATGTTCCCAACCTCGCGGAAAAAACCAGATACCGGCGCGACGGCGCTTACGCGGTCAACCTGTGCACGGAAGCTGTGTCGTTGCTGTTTTCGGCCAGCGGCGCGCGGGGTCTTTACACCACGGGCGCGCTGCAACGGCAATTCCGGGATGCGCATGCGATCAACGCGCACATCGCTTTCAGCTTCGATGCCGCTGGAACCAATTACGGCCGCGTCGCGCTGGATCTGCCATCCGAAAATCTGACTCTTTGAGAGAGGCCAGGCCGATGGCTGCTGCTTCGCAACATCCAACCGAACCCGGGAATGAGCTTTCAAGCGACAACTCCGCGATCGACCCGCGCGATTTCCGCAACGCGCTCGGAGCTTACGCCACCGGCGTCACGGTCATCACGGCTGCGACGCCCGATGGCAAGCAGACGGGGTTGACCTGCAATTCGTTCGCGTCGGTTTCGCTCAATCCGCCGCTCGTGCTCTGGAGCCTGGCGAGTTATTCTTCGAGCATGAGCATTTTCCAGAACGCGAGCCATTTCGCGGTGAATGTGCTGGGCGCATCCCAGCAGGCGCTGGCAACGCAGTTCGCCACGCGCGCCGACGACAAGTTCGCGGGTGTCTCCTGGAAGCCGGGTTTAGGCGATGCGCCAGTCCTCGCCAGCGCCGTGGCCACATTTCAATGCCGCAGCGCCGGCCGCTATTACGGCGGCGACCATGTGATTTTCCTTGGTGCTGTGGAGGCTTATGCTTACAACCGTGCCGAGCCGCTGCTTTTCGCGCGCGGCAGCTTCGGTCACTTCGTTCCTGGGGCATGACCCCCGTTAGGTCATCATGAAAAAGAAATCATCTTCGTCGGTCGCGCATGTGAAACAGAAGCGCCTGTCTCCCGAAGACCGCCGTCAGGAATTCGTCCGGAAGGCCACGGAGTTCTTCTCCGAAGAGGGCTTCAATGGCGGCACGCGCGAACTGGCGCGCCGGTTGGGTGTGACCCAGCCGTTGCTGTATCGCTATTTCCCAAGCAAGGAAGAACTGATCAAGGAAGTTTATCGCAAGGTCTATCTCGAGCCGCTTGATACAGGCTGGGAGAAACTTCTCACCAACCGGTCGCGCCCGATACGCGAGCGACTGCTACAATTCTACGACGCCTATACCAATGTGATTTTCACGCGAAAATGGCTGAGAATCTATCTGTTCTCGGGTCTCAAGGGCCTCGACATCAACCGCTGGTATGTGGGCGTTGTGCGCGACAAGATTCTGACGCGCATTATCAAGGAATGCAGGTTTGAATTTGGCCTGCCGACGCAAGCCAAGCCAACGGCATCCGAAATCGAAATGGCGTGGGTTTTCCACGGCGGCGTTTTTTATTACGGCGTTCGACGATACATTTACGAAATGCCGGACATCCAGGACAAAGAAGAAATGATCGCTAATGCGATCGACGGCTACCTCGCCGGTTTCGCGCGCGTGTCGGGCAAAGACGCCAAGCGGCCGGCGGCGAAATCAAACCGGCTCAATGCGGCCGCTGCTCGCTGACCGTTGAATGGCCTCGAACGTCCGCACGTTCGACAGCATCTCGTCATGCGTGACGGGATATGAACCCTTGCCGAGTGCAGCCCGGCCGAATGATTCTAGGTTGTCGCGCACGGCCGGATGCGGCTGATAGTAGGCAGTTTCCGGCGAACGATCGCGGAGAACGCGCGTCACGTCCCAGCCCGTCGAGTTTTCGGCATGGGTCCGGTCGCCAATTTCCATCCAGCCGTTCGATCCCAGCAGCGCGAGATGGCCCATAAAGGGCGTGGCAAGGACGGCGTTCAGCGTGGCGGTCGGCACCACTCCCAAAGCCGATGGTGATCGAAAGCGTATCGCCATTGGCGAAATTGCTTCCGAGTGTGGCCAGCCGTACCCAGACCTGTGTGGGCTTTCCGAGAATCGCGATCGAAAGATCGACAAGATGGATTCCGGTAGCTGACAAAGGGCCAACGGGGTTGATCGTGTTGGACAGGCGCCAGTTGTCGGGCGGCAGGTTGAGAAACTTGTCCTGGCTGAAGTTGCCCTCCAGCACGAGCGCATTGCCGAACTCGCCGTCCGCGAACCGCTTGCGCAGTTCGATCACCGCGGGCTCGAAGCGGCGTTCGTGGCCGATGCCGAGTTGCACGCTTGCCTTTTTGATCGCGGCAATCGCGCGTTCCGCATCTTCGGCCGCGGTGCAAAGCGGCTTTTCACAGAATACGTGACGGCCGGATTTAGCGGCAGCCTCGCAATCGCAACGAGATGTTCCTCGAGGCAATCAACCAGGTGCTCGGCATCTGGTCGGGCGAGCCGCCCTACAATCTTCAAGGCAAATATTGGATGGTCTCCACGCAGCGACAATGGCGTCGCCGTCGCGCAGCGGCTCGAACTCGACGCGATGATGGGCACGCTGCAATTTGTCGCAGCGAGCGACTGGGTCGCCATTTTGCCGTTCGTGATGATGGTGTCGGACCTCGATGACGGTCGCTTCGACGTCAGGCCGCTTGAAGACCCGCCGTTTTATTCCGAGTTCGTTTTGATCGAGCCGGCGCGCAAGGTCATGTCGCCAGCGGCGGCATTGTTTGCCGATATTCTTAAAATGGAGGCCGAGCAATCGCGGCTCGTGTTCCAGGAACGGACTGGCGCGCAGCGAGCGACGCGACGGCGCATTGTTCGGTCAGCGGACTGATATGATAATTGGTAATCCCGTAACTCTTCCTTGCTTTGTCGCACTCGGTTTCTCCGCGCAAGCCGGCCGTGTGGCTTTCATTTTCTATTGTTATCGAACGGACGTCATCCTGCAGAAATAATCGTTCGATAAATACGCTTGACCTTTAATGCCCGGCACCGTCTAATCTGGCGAAGCCCATCATAAAATGAGGCGAAGGGAGGTTGCCGGAATGAAAGCTTCGGCTTTCAGTTATACGCGTGCATCGAGCGTCACCGACGCGCTGGATTTGCTTGCCCTGCATGGCGATCAGGCAAAGGTCCTTTCCGGCGGGCAGAGCCTCATGCCTGCGTTGAACATGAGGCTGTCGGCTCCGGCATTGCTGGTCGATATTGGTACTATCTCCGAGCTGCGGGGTATTTCCGAATTGAATGGCGTCCTGAAAATCGGAGCGCTCACCCGTCACGTCGATATCCTGAGGTCTCCGGACATCGCAAAGCACGCGCCGCTTCTAACGGAAGCCATTGCGCACGTTGCCCATCCGGCGATTCGCAACAAAGGCACGATCGGCGGCAGTCTCGCGCATGCCGACCCCGCATCGGAGCTTCCGGCCTGTACCATTGGGCTCGACGCAATCATTGTCGTCCGGGGCAGGAATGGCGAACGGAGAATTCGGGCCGCCGATTTTTTTACCGGCATCTACGAGACGGTGCTGTCGCCGGAAGAATTGCTGGTCGCGGTCGAGATACCTGTCGCAAAATCAAATTCGGCTCATTTCTTTCATGAGTACGCGCGCCGGAAGGGCGACTACGCCATCGTCGGGCTTGCTGCGTCCGGAATTCTGGAAGGCGACGTATTCGCGGACCTTCGGCTCGGTTTCTTTGCTGTCGGCGATAGGCCCTTGTTGGCTGCGGCCTCGAAGCACCTCACGGGGAAGCCCGTCACGGCATCCATGCTGGCTGATGCGCAGGCCGCGCTCGACGCAGAACTTGATCCGCAGGAAGATCAGCAGGCATCCGCTGAAATGCGCCGCTATCTCGCGCGCCAGTTGATGGCGCGGTGTGTGGCGACTTTGCTTGGGCGGCCTGAGCTTGAAGCGAGGCCGCGGGCATGACGAACCCCACCCCGATCTCGCTGACAGTGAATGGCGAGAGCGTCTCCGCGCAGGTGCTCCCGCGGCTCAACCTGGCCGATTTTCTGCGTGAACATCTGGGTCTCACAGGAACGCATGTCGGCTGCGAACACGGCGTGTGCGGCGCGTGCACGGTTCGCGTGAACGGCGACATTGTGCGCGCGTGCCTGTTGCTGGCGGTACAGGCGGAAAACGCGTCCGTTGAGACGATCGAAGGACTGTCGGACAGCGGAGAGATTTCGGACTTGCAGGCGGCCTTCCAGAATCGCAACGCCTTGCAGTGCGGATACTGCACGCCGGGCATGCTGATGGCCGCGCAGGATATCCTGACGCATGAGCCGCAAGCCGATCGCGAGCAAATCCGTGAGCATTTGTCCGGCAACTACTGCCGTTGCACCGGTTATCACGCCATCGTCGATGCCGTGGAAGCAACGGCCCGTGCACGTTCGGGGCAGGCGCGATGAACGATAGCTCCGACAAGCAGTCCGGTCTTTCGGTTCTGGACCGTCCGAATTCGTACATCGGCAAGACGGTGCCGCGCCCGAATCTCGGGCGGCTCATGCAGGGCCGCGGGCAATACGTCAGCGACATGGTGCTGCCGCGCATGGCGCATGTCGTGTTTCTGCGCTCGCCCTACGCTCACGCCAAAATTCTGAAGATCGACGTAACCGAGGCGAAAGCCATGCCCGGTGTGATCGCGGTTGTGACCGGCACTGAACTGGCGAAAGTCATCACGCCGTGGGTCGGCATCCTGTCGCATCTTAAGGGGCTCAAGTCTGCTCCTCAGCACGCGATCGCGACCGACCGCGCCTGCTGGCAGGGCGAGGCGGTGGCGGCCATCGTGGCGACCGGCCGCGCGCTCGCGGAAGATGCCGCCGAGCTAGTGTCGGTGGACTATGATGAGTTGGTTCCTGTCACCGATATGCGCACCGCGCTTAATCCCGAGACGCCGGTGATTCATCCGGAGCTCGGAGACAATCTTGCCTTCGAGCGCAATCTCGATGCCGGAGCGGTCGATCAAGCTTTCAAGGATTCGGACGAGGTTGTGGAAGCCGAGTTTGTATTCGGCCGCCATACCGGTGTCACGCTGGAGCCGCGCGCGGTCCTCGCCGACTGGAATTCCGGCGAGGAGCGCCTGACCGTTTATCTCGGCACCCAGGCGCCGCACATGGTGCAGAATATTGCTGCCATGCATCTGGGTCTCGATGAGGCGCAGGTTCGCGTGGTCTGCAAGGACGTCGGCGGTTCGTTCGGCATCAAGGTTCATATCTACGCCGACGAGATGGCGACCCTCGCACTGTCGAAGCTGTTGCGCCGCCCGGTCAAGTTCGTCGCCGATCGGGTCGAGAGCTTCAACACCGATATCCACGCGCGGGATCATGTCTGCAAGGCGCGCATCGGCGTCAGCAAGAACGGAACGATCAACGCATTCGAGATCGACGACGTCACCGGCATCGGTCCGTATTCGATGTATCCGCGCACCAGCGCCATCGAGGCCAACCAGGTCGTCAATCTGGTCGGCGGTCCCTACACGACGCAGAACTATCGGGCGCGGACCCGTGTCGTCTTCCAGAACAAGAACGTCACCTGCCAATATCGCGGCGTGGGGCACCCCATTGCATGCTCGATCACCGAGGGGCTGGTTGATCTTGCTGCGCAGCGGATCGGGATGGACCCAATCGAAATTCGTCGCCGCAATCTCATTCGCGACGATGCTTATCCGTGCGGTTCGCCGTCGGGTCTTAAATTCGAAGCGCTGTCGCATCATGCCTCGCTCGAGAAACTGATTGGGATGATGAACTACGATGTGCTGCGCGCCGAGCAGGCCGAGTTGCGCAAGCGGGGGATTTACCGCGGCATCGGCATTGCGAGCTTCATCGAAGTCACCAATCCGAGCGCGGCGTTCTATGGCGTTGGTGGCGCGCGGATTTCATCGCAGGACGGCGTCGCGGTGCGCCTGGATGCCACCGGCCGTGTGATCTGCCAAACCAGCATCACCGAGCAGGGCCAGGGATCGGAATCCCTCACCGCACAGATCGTCGGCAGCGTGCTCGGCGTATCGATGGAGCGTGTGCGCGTCGTTCTTGGCGATACCGACAACACGCCTTATGGCGGCGGCACCTGGGCTTCGCGCGGTGCAGGCATCGGCGGCGAGGCCGCGCTGCAGGCCGCCAAAGTGCTGCGCAAGAACATTCTGGATGTCGCTGCCGCCATTCTTCAGGCGAAGCCCGGCGAACTGGACATTGTCAATAATGCTGTGGTGGATATACAGGGTGGCCAGCAGCGTATCGAGTTGCAGGAGCTGGCGCGCGTCGTTTACTTCCGGCCCGATACGCTGCCGCCGGGATTTCAGCCCGAGTTGATGGCGACCCGTCATTTCGTGCCGCGCGAGTATCCCTTCGCGTTCACAAACGGCATTCAGGCGTCGTGGCTCGAGGTCGATACCCAGGCGGGCTTCATCAAGCTGCTCAAGCACTGGGTGGTCGAGGATTGCGGCACCATCATCAATCCGCAACTCGTGGACGAGCAGATCCGCGGCGGCGTGGTTCAAGGTCTCGGTGCCGCGTTATACGAGCACTGCATCTACGATGAGCGGGGGCAGCTCACCAACGCCAACATGGCGGATTACCTCGTGCCCATGTCGGGCGAAATGCCGGATATCGACGTCGGGCATATCGTCTCTCCAACGCTGGACGGTGAGCTCGGCGCCAAGGGAGCCGGGGAGGCGGGAACCGCCGCGGCCGCAGCCGCCGTCACCAACGCCGTCAACGACGCTCTTTCGCCGTTCAATGTCACTGTCACTGAAATCCCTTTGACGCCAAGGGTCATTCTCACGGCGCTCGGACGCATCTGATCGAAGTTTCTGCAAAAATAAGCATCACCCACGGAGGATTACATGGCCAAGAAAACGACAGGTTCCAACTCCATCTCACGCCGCCGCCTGCTCACGACAGCCAGCGCAGGCGCCGTTCTCGCCGCATCGCCGTTTCGCATCAATCTTCTTCAGGCGCAGGAATCCACCATCAAGGTCGGGTTTCCCGTGCCGCTGACCGGGCCGTATGGCACCGAAGCACAGGATCAGGTGCGCGCTGCTGAAGTCGCCATTGCCGAGTTCAACGAAGGCGGTGGACTCAATGGGCGCAAGGCCGAGTTGCTTGTGCGCGACGACAAGCTCAATCCGGGCGAAGCTGCGACCCGCACGCTGGAATTGATCGAGAAGGAGAAGGTCAACTTCATCGTCGGCAGTCTGTCAGCCTCCGTGCAGCTCGCCGTGAACAACGTCACCAAGGAACGTGGGATCATCTACAATTCGATCAGCCAGTCCGACGAAATCAACGAGGCCAAGGATTTCAGCAAGTACACGTTCCACGAGGCTCTCACGCCGCACCTGACCGCGGGCGCCGTTGGCCGTTATGCCTTCCCGAAGTTCGGCAAGAAAGTTGCGTTCTTGACGGCTGACTACGCCTATGGCCACGAAATGGTGCGCGGCTTCCAGGAAGCCGGGAAGGCATTCGGAGTCGAAAGTCTCATCGATGTTCGCCATCCGCTCGGCACCACGGATTTCTCGACTTTGCTGCCGCGCATTCAGGCGCTCAAGCCGGACATCCTCGTCATCAGCAACTTCGGCCGCGATCAGCAGATCGCGTTGAAACAGGCGACCGACTTCGGGATGAAGAAGAGCATGAAGATCGTCGCGCCGATCCTGCTTTATACGGGCCGTCTCGCTGCCGGCGCGCAGGCATTCGAAGGCGTCATCGGCGGTACGTCATATTACTGGGGCATCGAAGACAAGCTTGCGTCGGCCAAGGCGTTCAATGATCGTTTCCGCAAGATGCATGGCGGCAAGGTGCCGTCGGATTACGGCGCTTTGGGCTATGCCGGTGTGAAAGCGTTGTTGATGGGAGCCAAGGCTGCTGGCAGCCTCGACACCGACAAGGTGATCGCTGCGGTCGAAGCGCTGAAGTACGATTATTACAAAGGTCCTGAGTATTATCGCAAATGCGATCACCAGGCGGTGCAATCGGTCCTCATTATTGAATCCAAATCGACGCCACAGAAGGGCGACGCCGACGTATTCAATGTGATCGCGACCGAAGAGCCGAATGAGAAGAACCTGCGCACCTGCGAAGCGCTCGGCCACAAGTCCTGAACCATCTGATCTAACAGGCGCGCGCCCGTCGCGGGCGCGCGTCATATCCGGAGATATTTATGGCAGGCCTGAGTTTCGATCTGATCGCGCTGCAACTGTTCACGGGTCTGGCGCTCGGTGCAATCTATGTGCTGTTCGCTATCGGCCTGTCGCTGATATTCGGCATGCTGACAGTGGTGAACTTCGCGCATGGCGCCTTCTATATGGTTGGAGCCTATGTCGGGCTGTTTCTCCTCTCGCTGGGAGGGAACTTCTGGCTTTGTCTGGTTGCCGTTCCGCTGATTGTCGGCACCATCGGCCTTGTTGTGGAGCGATTCCTGATCCGGCCGCTCTATGGCCGGGGCATCGACTATCCGCTGCTGCTGACGTTCGGTCTCAGCTACGTGATGGTCGAACTCATTCGCATCGCCTTCGGCAAGAGCGGTTATCCTTTCGACACCCCGGAAATTCTCCAGGGCGCAGTCAACATTGGCGTCGGCTACTTCCCGCTGTATAGGTTGTTCGTGATCGGCATCGCGGCAGCGGTCCTACTCGGGCTCTGGCTCTTCCTCGAGCGCACGAGCTTCGGCCTGATCATCCGCGCGGGTGCGCGCGATCCCCAGATCGTCCGTGTTCTCGGCGTCAACGTATCGCGGGTCTGGCTGTTCGTTTTCGGGATCGGCTCCGGGATTGCGGGACTGGCGGGGCTTCTCGCCGCGCCGTTGCAAGGCGCCATTCCAGAAATGGGCGCAACAATTTTGGCCGAGGCGTTTGTCGTCACGGTTGTCGGCGGCATGGGGTCGATCGGGGGCGCCGTCATAGCCGGTCTTCTGGTCGGCGTCGTGGTCAGCATGACGTCGCTGTTCGCACCGGAAATGGCCAAGGTTTCAATTTTTGCCCTGATGGCAATTGTTCTCCTCATCCGTCCGCAGGGCTTCTTCGGTCGTGCCGGGCTCATGAGCTGAGGCGAGTACAAAAAGATGAATGAGCTTTCTCAGACCATGACGCAGCCGGCCGTCCCATCGGCCGGTTGGTTCGATTTCGCCAAGCGCCACCGCGCGATTCTTGCAAGCATCTTTGTGCTGGTGTTTCCGCTGGTGATGCCTTTCACCGCGCTGGCGGTGAACATCTTGATCTATGGCCTCTATGCGGTTGGCTTCAATCTGCTGTTCGGGTACCTCGGGCTTCTGTCGTTTGGACACGCTGCGCTGTTCGGCACCGGTGCTTATCTCTGCGGCATCGCGATCGTCCACTTGGGATGGCCTTGGTACGCCGCCATCGTGATGGGCATTCTGGGCGGCGCCGTCATGGCGGCCGGGATCGGCGCATTGGCAATCCGTACCCGCGGCATCTACTTCGCCATGGTGACGATGGCGTTGTCGCAATGCGTTTTCTATCTTTTCTATCAAGCCGTCGATTGGACCGGTGGCGAGAACGGCTTGCGCGGAGTCAACGTTCGCACCATCGACATCTTCGGATTGAAACTCGACTTCATCAACCCGCTGACGCGCTATTATGTCGTCGCGGCGTTTGTCATCCTGGCGCTGTTCGTGCTGTCGCGGATTCTGGCATCGCCATTCGGCGCCGTCATCGAAGCTGTCCGGGAGAACGAAGCGCGGGCGCGGGCTTCCGGATATGACGTGACGCGAACGCGGCTGATCACGTTTATCCTGTCCGGTGCATTCTGTGGCCTGGCCGGCGCGCTGATGGCGCTGCATCTGTCCATTGTACCGATCGAGATCCTGCATATCGAGACGTCCGGCATGGTGGTAATGATGTCGCTGCTGGGGGGAATGGGCACGTTCTTCGGCCCATTTGTCGGAGCGGCTGTTTTCCTGTTGCTCGAGAACCTGGTCTCAATCTGGACCGTCCACTGGCAACTGATTGTCGGCGCGGTGTTCGTGATCTGCGTCCTGTTCTTCCCGGCCGGAATCTGGGGAACGATCTTGAAGCGGATCAACAAATGACGACTTTGACAGGCACTTCATCAAAGGTCATTCTGCGCACCACCGGCGTGAGCAAGAAGTTCGGCAAGTTCGTGGCGCTGAACAACATTTCTGCCGAGTTCTCGCGTGACGCGATCACGTCGATTATCGGGCCGAACGGTGCTGGGAAAAGCACCTATTTTAACCTCCTGTCCGGCGCGTTCCCGCCGTCTAGCGGCAAGGTCGAGTTTGAAGGCCGCGATGTCACCAATGTCGCGCAGCACGAGTTCGCCCATATGGGTATCGCGAAGTCCTTCCAGATCACGAACGTGTTTCCGCTGTTGACGACGCGGGAGAATGTGCGCGTCGGGCTGCAAGCCTTTGTCTCGCGCTATGACATCTGGCGTCCGCGAGCGAAACTTCCGGGGCTTGTGGAGAAGGCGGATGCGTTGCTCGCAATGGTGGGACTTTGGGATCGCCGCGAGCGGCTCGCAAAGGAGCTCGCGCATGGCGAACAGCGCGCGCTCGAAATTGGAATGGCGCTGGCCACCAATCCGCGGCTGTTGCTGCTGGACGAACCGACGGCGGGCATGAGCCCGGAAGAAACCCGGGTGATGATGGATCTCATTGTCAAATTGTCCAAGGAGCGCACCGTCATTCTCGTCGAACACAAGATGAAGCTGGTGATGGGGATCAGCGACCGCGTCCTCGTGCTTCATCACGGGGAACTTCTGGCGCAGGGAACTCCGACGGAAGTCCGCCAGAACGAGCAGGTCAAGCGGGTCTACCTTGGCCAGCGGGAGCACTGAAGCGATGTTGCGTGTCGAGAAACTCAATTCCTGGTATGGCGCGAGCCATGTGCTTCAGGACATCGGCCTTGAAGTGAACAAGGGCGAGATCGTCTGCCTGATCGGCCGCAACGGCGCCGGCAAGACCACGACCTTGAAATCGATTATTGGCTTGCTCGACAAGACGCGCGGGTCGGTGACTTTCAAGGGCAAGGAAGTTCTGGGCCAGCCCGCTCACGTTCGCTTTGCCTTGGGTCTGGCTTACGTGCCGGAAGAGCGCCGCATCGTGCAGGGATTGACGGTGCGCGAAAATCTGCGGCTTGGCCTCGTCGCATCGCCTGACAAGAAAGACGAGGTTCGGCGGATGGCGCAAATCGCCGAGATCTTTCCGCGTCTGGCGGAGCGGCTGGATCAGGAAGCCGTCACCATGTCCGGCGGCGAGCAACAGATGCTTGCCATCGCGCGCGCCATGATCGCGAAGCCGGATCTCATTATGCTCGATGAGCCCTCGGAAGGCATCATGCCGGTGCTTGTCGATGAGATGTTCGAGCTGTTCCGCAAGATGAAATCGGAGGGCACGACGATTCTGCTTGTGGAGCAGAACGTGGAACTGGCGCTCGATATCGCCGATCGCGCCTACGTGCTGGATCAAGGCTCGGTCGTGCATCACGCCACCGCGGCCGCGTTGCTGGCCGACGACGAAATCAAGGAGCGTTATTGCTCGGTCTAGCCGGAGAGGGCTGCCGATGCAGTCGCTCGTCATTCATGTTATCGTTCGATAAATAAACCAGGGAAACAACATCATGAAAGTCGACAGAGCCGCTATCTATGAAGCCGCCAAGAAGCTCTCCAACTGGGGGCGATGGGGCGCAGACGACCAGATCGGCACGCTCAACAATGTGAGCCCCGAGGACGTCATCAATGCGGGCAAGCTGATCAGGAAGGGCAAGGTCTTCTCGCTCGGCCTGTCCCTGAAGGAGCCTATTCAATCGGGCCTGTTCGGCGGCCGTTGGAATCCGATCCACACCATGCTGGCGACCGGCACGGATGCCGCGGCAGGCAACCAGGATGTCCCGTCGCCGTATCTGCGTTACGCGGACGATGCGATCAACATGCCATGTCAGGCTTCGACGCAGTGGGACGCGCTTTGCCACATCTTCCTCGATGACAAGATGTACAATGGCTATGACGCCAAGCTCGTCGATGCCCGCGGCGCCAAGAAACTCGGTATCGAGCACGTGCGCGACAAGATGGCCGGTCGCGGTGTGCTGCTCGATGTCGCGCGCTTCAAGGGCGTCGAATCGCTCGACGACGGTTACGCGATCACCAATGCCGACCTCGATGCCTGCGCCAAGCAGCAGGGCGTTGAAATTCGCAAGGGTGACTTTGTCATCGTCCGCACCGGCCATCAGGAACGCTGCCTGAAGAAGAAAGACTGGGCGGGCTACGGCGGCGGCAATGCGCCGGGTGTGGCGTTCGAGACCTGCTACTGGATTCGCGAGAAGGATATTGCCGCGATCTGCACCGACACCTGGGGTTGCGAGGTGCGGCCGAATGAGACCAACGAAGCCAATCAGCCCTGGCACTGGGTCGTGATCCCGGCCATCGGAATTTCCATGGGCGAGATTTTCTACCTAAAGGAGCTTGCGGAAGACTGCGCGCACGACAAGGTTTATGAATTCTTCTTCACGGCGCCGCCGCTGCATTTGCCGGGCGCGGCCGGATCGCCGATCAATCCTCAGGCAATCAAGTAACCGCGGAGAACTCTGATGGCCAAACACCTCAAGCGTAGCCGCGACGCCGCCCAACGCGCCGAAGATGATTCCAAGGTCCGCGCGACCGTGGAAGGAATTCTCGCCGACATCGAAAAGCGCGGCGATGACGCCGTTCGTGAATTGTCTGCGAAATTCGACCAGTGGGACCGCAAGGACTACCGGCTGACCGACGCTGAAATCAAGGACTGTGTCGCGCAGCTTTCCAAGCGAAACATCGACGACATCAAGTTTGCGCAGGAGCAGGTGCGCAATTTCGCCCAGCACCAGCGCAATTCGATGAAAGATATCGAAGTGGAGACCCTGCCGGGCGTCGTGCTCGGGCACAAGAACATTCCGGTCAATTCCGTCGGCTGTTATGTGCCGGGCGGGAAATATCCACTGTTGGCCTCGGCGCATATGTCGGTGATCACCGCGAAAGTCGCCGGCGTCGATCGCATCATCACATGCGCGCCGCCGTTTCAGGGCCATCCCGCGCCGGCCATTGTCGCCGCGCAGCATCTCGCGGGTGCGGATGTCATCTATTGCCTCGGCGGAATTCAGGCCGTCGGCGCGATGGCGATCGGTACAACATCGATCGCGGCGGTCGATATGCTGGTCGGCCCCGGCAACGCCTTCGTGGCGGAAGCCAAGCGCCAGCTTTATGGCCGTGTCGGCATCGACCTTTTCGCAGGCCCCACCGAAACCCTGGTGATCGCCGACAAAACGGTGGACGGCGAGATGTGCGCCACCGACCTGCTCGGGCAGGCGGAGCACGGGCCGAACTCGCCCGCGATCCTGCTGACCAATTCCGAAAAGCTCGCGCGTGACACCATGTCCGAGATCGAGCGCCTTCTGAAAATTCTGCCGACGGGCGCTGTCGCCGCCAAGGCGTGGGAGGACTACGGCGAAGTCATCGTCTGCGATTCCGAGGAGGAGATGGTGAAGGAGGCGGATCGCATCGCGTCCGAGCATGTGCAGGTCATGACGCGCGATCCGGATTACTTCCTGAACAACATGACCAACTACGGTGCGCTGTTCCTGGGGCCGCGAACGAACGTGGCCTACGGCGACAAGGTAATCGGCACCAACCACACGCTGCCGACTAACAAGGCGGCGCGCTACACCGGTGGTTTGTGGGTTGGAAAATTCCTAAAGACCGTGACCTACCAGCGCGTATTGACGGATGAAGCGTCGGCCATGATCGGTGAATATTGCTCGCGGCTCTGCATGCTTGAGGGCTTCGTGGGCCACGCCGAGCAGGCCAATGTCCGCGTCCGGCGTTATGGCGGGCGCAACGTGCCGTATGCAAGCGCCGCAGAATGAGCGCTCAACCGCTGCCGAAGACCCCGACGTTCCGGCTGGATGGGCGTCGCGCGCTGGTCACCGGGGCGGGCCGGGGTATCGGGCTCGCTGCGGCGGCTGCGCTGGCGCAGGCGGGCGCGCATGTGACGCTCTGCGCGCGCACGGCGAGCGAAATCAATGAGGCGGCGGCGGCCCTGCGCGAGAAGGATTTATCGGCGGATACGCTTGATCTTGATGTGACGGACGTGGCGGCGTTTCGTGCAGCGGTGGACGCACGACAGCCTTATCATGCCTTCGTCAACAATGCCGGTACCAACCGGCCGAATCCCTTCACAGTTGTGCCGGTGGAGGATTTCGACGTCGTCATGAATCTGAACGTGCGTGCCGCTTATTTCGCGGCTCAGTCCGTCGTACGCCGGATGATCGCAACTGGAACACGCGGTTCGATTATCAACATGTCGTCGCAGATGGGACACGTCGGGGGTGCCAATCGCTCGCTCTATTGTGCCTCGAAATGGGCAATGGAGGGATTTTCGAAAGCGATGGCGATCGACCTAGCGCCGCATGGCGTTCGCGTCAATACGCTGTGCCCCACCTTCATCGAAACGCCGATGACGAAACCTTTCTTTGAGAATGCTGCATTCAAGGAGAGCGTGCTGGCGAAGATCAAGCTCGGGCGGCTCGGTACGGTCGAGGATTTGATGGGCGCGATCGTGTTCCTTGCCGGCGATGCGTCGTCGCTGATGACAGGGTCGTCCCTCGTCGTCGACGGGGGATGGACTGCGGACTGATGGCTGTTTCCGTGGCAGGTGTGTGTACCGAAAGCCTTATCCGAGTTGATAGCGTGATGGAATCACCTAAGCTGGCGGAATGATCGGGCTGCTGCTCTGGCCGTCCTGGCCGCGCCATGCAAGTCGAAGTTGCGGCTTGAAGCTGAGAACGCGGTGCTTCGACATCAGTTGATGGTCTTGAGGCGTAGGCTGCATGGTCGCGTCCGGCTGACGAACCATGATCGCTGGTTCTTTATCCAGCTGTATCGCTCAATCCTGAAGGTTCTCACAATCATCCGGCCCCAGACGCTTGTGCGTTGGCACAGGGCCGGCTTTCGCTGCTACTGGCGTTGGAAGTCACGCCCATTGATATATGAGAGGGCGACCGCAGATCGACTGTCCCTGTCGAAAACCTTATCTGGCTGGTAGTTGATGGAGAATCGGGCGATGCTGTTGTGCCATGAGGGATCTTTGCAGGCTTATTGGTTGGATGGTTGTCGATCTATTTCGGTCGCGGGCAGCGCTCGAGGCAGAGATTTGGACATTGCGGCAGCAAATAAATGTTCTGAGGCGGACTGCTCCTAGGAAACTCTGGTTCAGCGCCATCGACCGATTGGTATTCGTTTGTCTGTATCGATTGTTTCCTAACGCTCGCGATGCGTTGGCGATTGTGAAGCCGCACACCATTTCCGTTGGCACCGCGCCGGATTCCGATCGTACTGGTGCTGGAAGTTGCGACCTCGTGGCGGTCGACCGACGGTGCCGCCGGAAATACGCCGGCTGATCCGAGAGATGAGCATCGCAAACCCACTGTGGGGAGCGCCGCGGATCCATGGCGAGCTTCGCAAGCTCGGTATCGATATCGGTCAGACGAGCGTAGCCAAGTATATGGCGCGGAGGAGGGGCCCTCCCTCCCAGGGATGGAAGACGTTCCTCCGCAATCACGCGGACGGCATCGCGGCGATGGATCTGTTCGTCGTGCCGACAATCTCGTTCCGCCTGCTCTATGGATTGCTGATCATGGGGCACGGCCGGCGACATATCCTGTGGTTTGGCGTCACAGCGCATCCAACAGCAGAATGGATCGCCAATCAGCTCACGGAAGCATGCGGTTGGGAACAAGCTCCCCGCTATCCGATCCGCGATCGGGATGTGGCTTATGGCGAAATCTTCATCCGAAGGCTTCGATCGATAGGCATTCGCGACCGACCAACATCGCCGCGTTCCCCGTGGCAGAACGCATATGCCGAAAGGCTGATCGGTTCGATCCGACGGGAATGCC
>JGI12053J15887_10000060_pt1 | contig 31377 bp, 24 predicted proteins | sample MedBloCAOM1_O3_FD_15887 | JGI IMG/M metagenome (IMG submission 15887)
ACCCGGCACATTGGCGGTATTCGGCGTCGAGCCGATATTGAGCGAGAGCAGGTCGTAGGGCACCGGCGGGTGACCGCGGCAGATCACGTGACGCCCGGCCAGATCGAGGTCGACGACTTCATCCTGATAGAGCCGCGCTCCGGCCAGGCGCGCCAGCGGACCGGTGTCGATATGGGCGTCGTCGAACCCGTAATTGCCGGCGATGAAGCCGGGCAGCATGCCGGAATAGGGTGTGTGCACCTCGCGGCTGATCAAGGTAAAGCGCACCCCCGGAATCGGCTTCATGCCGAACATGCGCAGCACCGCGACGTGGGAATGGCCGGCGCCGACCAGCACCACGTCCTTGACCACGGGATGGCTCACGCCTTGCACGGCAGCCCCTCCCCGCCCATGGGGCGGCCGAGCGCGGACTCGCCCGGCGCCTCCGACAGCCGCGTTGGCATGGTGTCGATCCGCAATCGTCGGCGCAGACCCCGGGACAGGACATCGACCGCCATCGACAGCAGCGCGGTGACGAGAAGCAACACTACCGCGACGTCGAGCCTGAATTCCGAAATGGCTGCATCGACATAGTATCCGAGCGTCGCGATTCCCAAAATGCCGAAGATCGCGCTTTCCCGCAGGATGATCTCCCACCGGTAGAGCGCGTAGGCCAAGAACTGGCCGTAGAGTCGCGGCACCGTTTCATAGCAGTAGAGATTGACGCCCCGCGGCGCATCCGCGCGATATTCCAGCGCGTCGGCGTGACGTCCCATCAAATAGCCGACGATAGCGCCGTTGTGCAGGGACAATGCAATGATCGCCGGCAGCATCGAGGGCCCGAGCAACTGCAGTAACACGTAGACCAGCATGTATTCCGGCGTAGAACGTACGACCACGAGCGCCACGCGTCCGAGCGGCTGCCCGACCCGGCCGGCGAACCTGCGGCAGATAAACGGAAACAGCAACAGTGCGATCACCCCCATGGCCACCAGTGCCACCTGCGAGAGCACCAGCGTCTGGATCACGCCGGGGAGCGCCTGCTTGGTGATGATCGGCCACAGCCAAGTCCCAACACTGACCCAAGTCGCTGCGGCGAACAGATCAGTTCCCCGCAACGGCATCGGCACGATGTCGTGGGTCAGAAAGCGCACGAGATTGGCGAGTGCTGAGCCGCCGCCGATCGTCTCGGGCAATACCAACACGCTGATGACGATGAGGATCGGCACCATCACGGGTCGCGCCCACAGCCGGCGGGTGCCGATCAGAACGTAGAAGACCATCAGCAACGCGGCGGCTTGCGCGTAATATCCCTGCTTGAAGAAGGAATCGAGATGGAACCCGATGGTCGGCAGGCCGACGAAGCCCAGCACCAGGGTCGAGCGCATGCCGCATTCGAGCCGGTAGAGCGTGTACGTCCAGAAGTGCGGCGCCAGCTCCGGAATGCGCACATAGGCAAAGCGCGCAATGGTCGAGGTTCCGGCCGGCAATACGCGTTCTGCCGACAGGTCAGCCTCCTCGATCATCTCCGCAAACACCTTCGCGAAGATGCCGGAGTACGGGATCGCGACGGCGAGGATTCCCGTAGTTGGAGACAACCCCGCGATCTGGATCAGCAGCGATGCCCAAAACAGCTCGTGCACGGAGCGCAGGAACGCGCACAGGACGCGGACGGCGCGCAGCCGCGCGAACACCAGCGCGAACAGAAATCCGGTGCTCGCGCCGATCGCGACTCCGAGAACGGCGAACGCCACCGTCCACACCACGCTCATCGCCTCGATTGAGAGCAGGTCGGGCCGCATCAGGCCGGCGACGAGGCGGCGCATCTCGGCCCACGGGTCGAGTGCGCTCACCGCGAGGTCGGATAGTGCGAGAGCGGCCGCAGCGATCAGCACAAACAGACCGGTGACCGACCGATAGCCGAGCGCCGGCAGTGGGAGATTCCGCGTCGTCATATCATCCGCCGTAATACGGAACGAGATCGCCCGCGGTGATCGTGCGCGCCGACGCGTCGAGCACGATGCGTCCTTGCTCAATCACCACCACCCGATCGGCATGGGCGAGCGCGAGGGGAATATCGTGCATGGCGAGAATTGCGGTGTCGTGGCGGGCGCGCAGCTTCTCAAGGATGTCCGCGCCCTGCAGGCGATCGAGCGCGGATACCGGCTCATCGCCGATCACGATCGAGCGGTCATTGTAGAGCGCGCGCGCAACGGAAACGCGTTGCTGCTGGCCGCCGGAAAGCGTGCCTGCCCGGTCGAACAGCTTGTCGGCAAGCCCGACCAGCTCAAGCGTGCCCTCGATCTCGGCGATGTCGCGCCGCACCGGCCACACCAAGGTGCGCAGATTGTGCCAAGTCGGGTGGCGATCGAGCCGGCCCATATAGACGTTGTGGAAGACCGACAGCGTCTTTACCAGCGCCGCCGCCTGCGGAATGAGCGCGACCCGATCTGCGAGCCGCCGGTGAAGCAGGTTGAGCAGCGTCGACTTACCGGCACCGGACCGCCCCATCACCGCGACGCACTCGCCGGCATCGATCGTCAAATCGATGTCGTGCAGCACGGCGCGGCCGGCGTAGCCGGCCGTCGCCTTGCGCAGCTCGACCAATGAGGCCACGGCCGAGCCTTCAGTTCAGGAGGTTGGTCAGCTTGCCGACCTCCTCGATCGGGCCATAGTCGGAATTCTTCGCCGGGATGAATTTCGACCGCGCGAACTGGCTGAGGAGTGCCGGATCGTCGATCGCGAGCAACGTTGCGCGCAGTTTCTCGGTGAAGCCTGTCCCGTATATCCCATCGACGCCGCTGCGCACCGTCCATTGATAGTCGGGAAAGGTCGGCGACTCCCAGATCACGATCACCTGTGCGGGATTGATCTTGCCCGCCTGCTTTTCCAGCTCCCAAACCGAATAGTCGAGCACTCCCACTTCGAAGGCGCCGGATTGCACCAGCTGGATCGTGCGGCTGTGGTCGCCGGAGAAGCCGACGCGCGCGAAGACTTCGTCGGGACCGCGACCGCCGAACGCGGTGCGGATGAAGTATTCCGGCATCAGCCGACCCGAGGTCGAGGCACGCGAGCCGAAAGTGAACGACTTGCCGGCGATCTCTTTCGGAAACTCCTTGGATGGCATGAGACCGGTCTTGGTGTTGGCGATGACGAATGACCTGAACGCCACGTCCTCCGCACCCTGCGCGATCGCTTCGGAGCCCGGCACTTGGCGGCGCGCCTGCACGCCGGTAAACCCGCCGAACCAGGCCAGCTGCACTTGGCCATTGGTGAATGCGGTCACGGCTGCAGGGTAGCTCTTCACCGGCAAATATTTCACCGGCATGCCGAGCTTGCTCTGAAGATGGTCGGCAACCCGAGTGAAGCGTTCGACCAGGCGGGTCTCGTCCTGGTCGGGTATGGCCGTGAAGACGAAGGCAGGTTTGTTCTGCGGGAAGGCGGCGCCGCTCCACAGCGACGCCGCCAGCGCCAACGCTATCATTGCCGGTTTCATGGGCAGATCCCCCTTGGTGATGGCCGGGACGGGCAGTTTCCGCAAAAGTTCGGAACTGCCTCAATGGAATAAACGCTCAGATCGGGCCGCCTGCGATCACAGATTCGTCAGCGCGCGGTGCTCCGTGGCGGCGGCCTGGCGAGCCTTTCGTGCCCGCGGGGCGACTTGGGCGCAATCGAGATTTCGGCGCAACCTCGCGAACGAGCTTTTTCCACGCGGCTTTTTCACGCGCCGGTCGAAACAGATGGGCGCGGCGTGCGATCGCACGATGCAAGCGCATGAGGAAATCTGGACTGGTCTCGATCCGGTGCAGCAATCGCGCCAGCGCCGCCGTGTCCCCGACCGGAAAATAGCCCGGATAGTCCCGGCCCAGCAGCCCGACCGAGCCGTCGATGCGCGAGGCCAGCACCGGCACGCCGGCCGCGACCGCCTCGGAAATGACGTTCGCCCCGCCCTCGCTCAGGGACGCCAGAACCATGGCCCGCGCACGGCCAAGCAGGCGTCGAACCTCGGCGCGCGGTCGGTCGTCGCGCCACAGGTAGCGTGGATTGACCTTCATCTCGGCTTTCGCCATTGCCGCCCATTGCGGCGTCTCGGCGGCCCCAAGGTGAATGATGCGAATCCGCGACGTCGCCGGCAGCCGGCGCGCCGCCTTGGCTGCACGAAACGGGTCCTTCACTTTTCGCAAATGCCCGATCACGGCCACGTCGAAGCTGCGCGTCGTGCGGGGGTGCGATGGATGCAGGAGGGGCACCGACTGGTACACGACGCGAACCTTTGGCCGAAATCGCGCCGGTACCCGCCGTCGCGCAAGCTCCTGGAGCGCGACCAGGCGATCGGCGCATGCGAGCGAATGCAAAGTCGGCGCAGGATCGCGGTCGATGTAGTCATAGATGTCGGTGCCGCTCAAAGCGACGATCAGCGGCCGATCCGGGTAATGCTGGCGAAAATTCTGGATGCTGTCGGCGCTGCGCCATGCGTGAAGCGCGATCATCAGGTCCGCCGCCGCTCCCTCGTACCGGTGGGCGACTTGAACGTCATGGCCGAGCTCCCGCAAGATCCGCGTCCAGCGGGCGGTCGTGGTCCCATTCCCGGACCGTGACGACGAACGGACCGGTGTGATAATGACGATCTGCATGAATGAGACCCTCACATATCGTCCGACGAGTGGCGCGGAACCCGGCGTCTTGGCCGTTCAGCTGCGCGACATCCGCACATGCACTCGGCGGATTACGGACGACCTGTCAACCGAACAGTTGATGGGACCGATGCTGCCAATCGTCAATCCGGTGCTCTGGGAGATCGGGCATGTCGGGTGGTTCCATGAATATTGGACGCTTCGCCACGCCTACGGCGAAGCGCCAATTCTCGACGGCGCGGATCTGCTGTGGAATTCGAGCACGGTCGCGCACGCAACGCGATGGGCTCTCGACTTGCCCGACCGCAGCGGCGTATTCGGATACCTGACCGATGTTCTCGAGCGGCAGCTCGACCGGCTGGGTCGCGGGATCGACGGCTCCGCGCGGTATTTTTATGAGCTCGCGATCCGGCACGAGGACATGCATGTCGAGGCGCTGACCTATACGCGACAGACGCTCGGCTATGCGCAACCGGAAAGTCTCGGGCGTCCTGCGGCTCATGACGCCGGGGCGCGGCCCGGCGATGTCGAAGTGCCCGGCGGACGTTGGCGTCTTGGCTCCACCCCCGCCGATGGCTTCGTCTTCGACAACGAGAAATGGGCCCATGAGGCCGCCATCGCGCCGTTTCGCATCGCCAAGGCGCCGGTGACGAATGCCGAGTTCGCGGCGTTCGTTGACGCCCGCGGATATCGCCGGCGGGAATTCTGGAGCGCCGCGGGCTGGGCATGGCGCGAGCGCGCGGGGGCCGAACGGCCGGTCTACTGGCGCGAGAAAGACGGCGGCCGCTGGACCTGGCGTCGCTACGACAAAGTCGAGCAACTCGCCCCGCATGCACCGGTGGCGTTCGTCAACTGGTATGAGGCGCAAGCCTGGTGCGGCTGGGCCGGGCGCCGGCTCCCGACCGAGGCAGAATGGGAAGCCGCCGCACTTGGCCAACCGGTTTCGGACGGCTCGGGTTTGGCCGATAGCAAGCGTCGCTGGCCGTGGGGGGAAACGTCGCCGAGCGCCGAGTTCGCCAATCTCGATCTCGCCTTCGACGGACCGCTCGATGTCGCCGCCTGCGCTGCCGGCGACAGCGCCTTCGGATGCCGGCAGATGATCGGGAACGTGTGGGAATGGACGGCCTCGGATTTCGTGCCGTTTCCGGGTTTCGCCGCGGACCCATATGAAGACTACTCGCAGCCCTGGTTCAATACGCGCAAGGTGCTGCGCGGGGGAGCCTGGGCGACCAGCACGCGGATCGCACGTCCGGGCTACCGGAACTTCTTCACGCCCGACCGCAATGATGTGATCGCCGGATTCCGCACGTGCGCGCCGTGAACGTTTGCGCGCCATGACGTTCCGGCCGCTCCGTCCTGCTGCGATCATGGGCTCGAGCGCATGCCGCCAGGGCGCTGCTGATCTCGAGCGCCGCACCACGTTTCGACCGCCTGGCGCCTGCGCCCGCGCGGGAAAGCACCCGGGCCGACGTTGCATCACGGGAGGCGTCCCATGCCCAATCCGTTTTCTGATTTCTGGGATTTTGTGATCGGGAATACCGACGACCATAACGCCCTTGGCGCTTGGAAATATCTATTCGTCGCGCTGTTCTTGGCTCTCATCGTCGCGAGCATCGTCATCGCCATAAGGAACTGGCAGGGAGATCCCTCCCAGCGTAGCTGGTCGCACCTCGGCACCTGGTTCGTTCGCGTGCTCGTGGGCGGAATGTGGTTTCAAGGGATGCTCTGGAAGCTGCCGCTCCCGGTCTCGGGCGGTTTGAAATATTGGACCGAGCAGATGGGCGAGCGCGCCGCATTCGCGTTCCATCGCGAGCTGGTGACGGAGGTCTATCTTCCCTATCTCAATATCTTCAACCCCATCATTTTCCTGGCCGAGTTCACCTTCGCCGTGTCGCTGATTCTCGGGCTCGGTGTGCGTCTGGTCAGCACGTTGGGCATCATATTCGTGCTGCACCTCTGGCTTGGCATCTATCGACCGGGCAGTCCGGCCGAATGGCCGTGGTCCTATCTATTCCTCGCCATGGTGATGTTTTTCTTCGCGCTCGATGGAGCGGGGCGCAGTCTCGGTCTCGACGCATGGCTGCGTCGCCACGTCCCGGCGGTGCGAGATGGATCCGGCTTCTTCGGCAAGCTGCTCAACATTGCGGGCTAGCGCTTTTGGCGTGAGACTCGGCTCCTTCCCTCCGGACACATCGAATGCGTAGTCCTTACCGGTTGGCGGACGCACGAACCGTATTGCGGATCGAGACCCGCCAACCTACGATAACTTCGGCAAGGCGCCAAAACACGAATGTTTCAGGGAGGCGAACGCAGGCTGCTTCCGTTGCCGGGAGGCAGGGAAGCGGAAGTGTTCGTTTGCACTCGGCGCGCTTGGCCAAGCATTCGCCTGGTTGCAATCAGCGTGAGGCAAGGTCGTTAGAAACATGCCACTCTGAGTTTGCATTCTCGATCGCTTCAAAAAAGAAACCCTGGAGGGAGGAAGTCATGAGCAAGTCGAATATTACGCGGCGAGGGTTCATCGAAGGCGGTGTCGGCCTTACAATCGCGAACCTCATCCCCGGCACGACGCCGCTCGCGCTCGCGGCCTCGATGGAGGAGCGCACCGTCACCGCCGCCAAGGCTGCCGGCGCTGCCGACGTCAGCGGCATGATCTGGTCGCCGTATTTCGTGCCGATGCAGCCGGTGATCGCGGAGTTCAAGAAGCAGACCGGCATCGGCGTCGGAGGCGTGCAGGACATCTCGATCTTCGACGCACCGCAGCGGGCGATGGCGGAAGCGCTCTCGCGCTCGCCCCAGTTCGACTTCATCCACATCGATTCCAACATGATCCCGTCGCTGGCGTCCGCCGGATATCTCGAGCCGCTCGATCAGTACATGAAGCAGGCCGACTTCAAGATCGACGCCGTCGCCGACTACGCCAACTTCATGACCTACAAGGGCCAGACCTACGGCATTCCGACCGACGGCAACGTGCACATCCAGTACGTGCGCAAGGACCTGATCGAGGACCCCGACAACCAGAAGAATTTCGCCGACAAGCACGGCAAGGAGCTCAAATTCCCCGAGGTCTGGGAGGACGATCTCAAGATCCAGCAGACGCTGATGGACCCTTCGAAGGATCTCTATGGGTCAGGCAACCTGCGCAACCGCGCCAACGGCCCGACCTGGTGGTACATGATCTTCTACAGCGCCGGCGGCTTCACCTTCGACGACGACATGAACCCGACGCTTGACACGCCGGCCGGGCAGTACGCCGTCGACATCTATTTGCAGGACAAGAAGGGCGCGCATCCGGAGTCGGCCGGCTGGGGCACCGCGCAGATGATTCCCCGCATCTCCCAGGGACACGTGGTGAGCTGCCAGTACTGGGATGGAACCGCCAGGCTCAACGAGAATCCCGCCAAGTCGAAGTTGAGGGGCAAGTGGCTCTACGGCCTGGTGCCGGGTTCGGATTTCTCCGGTAAGCGCATCCATCGGTCGATCTCGTCGCCGCTCGCCGCGCTGCTCATCAACAAGTACAGCCCGCGCAAGGCTCAGGCGGCCTATCTCGCACTCTGGCTCGGCTCGGGCAAGAACAGCATCCCGATCGTGTCCGACCCGGTGAACACCTTCAACGATGCCTGGGCGAAAGAGCACATGACCGCGCCGCAGGTGATCGACGCTTATACCGCCCCCGCGATCAAGGCGATCGAGACCAATTTCCAGGTGGTGTCGCCGCCGACCTATCTCACCGGCTACCTGGAGTTCCAGGACACGCTGGGCAAGAACCTGTCGGAGGCCTATGTCGGCCAGCTCCCGGCCAAGGACGTGCTCAAGAAGACCCAGGACGAGTGGAACGCCGTCGTCCGCCGCATCGGGCGCAGCAAGCTCAAGGACGAGCTCGCGAGCTACAAGGCGGTGATGCCGAAACGCAACCTTCCGGCGTGACGGCGCTCGCGCCAGGCACGCCATTCCACCCACCCCGGCCGGACCGCCTGCGCGCGCGTCCGGCCTATCCGGCAGGACCGTTCCATGAGCGTGGCCGCCGTTCCGGCCGCATCGGTTGATTTGCAGCCCTCGCCGCGCGCGCTGTCCCGGCGGCGCGCGATCAGATGGTTCCGCTGGTCGATCCTCGCCCCGCTGATCGTGCTGCTCGCGGTCGTGCTGATGCCGGTGCTCTTGCTGCAGCTCTACTTCTCGTTCCACCAGTGGTCGGTGTACCTCGGGAGCTGGTCCGAGGCCGAATATGTGGGGCTCGATCTTTTCGGCGAGGTGTTGGCCGATCCGCGCTTCGGCTGGGCGGTCGTGCGCTCGCTGGCATTCGCCACTGGCTCCACCATCGGCTGCTTCCTGGTGGGATTCGCGCTCGCCTTCCTGATGTACAAGCCGTTCCGCGGCCAGGCCCTCTACTACACGATCTTCATTCTGCCGATGCTGACGGTGCCGGTGGTCGTCGCCTACACGGCGGAAATGCTGCTGTACCAGAGCGGCCCGATCAACGACCTCATCAGCCGCATCACCGGCATCGAGTTCAAGCCGATGTGGCTCACCGATCCTAACATCGCGCTGATGACCGTGATGTTGCTCGAAATCTGGAACTGGGCGCCTTTCTCGTTCATCATCCTGCTGGCGGGGCTGGCCGCCATTCCGAAGGAGCCGATCGAAGCCGCCGAGATCCTGGGTGCGCCCCGATGGCGCATCTTCTGGGAGGTTCAGCTTCCCCTTCTGCGCCCCGTCATCTTCCTGGCCTTGGTGCTGCGTTTCCTCGAAGCCATGGCCGAGTTTCCTAAGACCTGGGCGTTGCTGCAGGGCGGCCCGGGAACCGCGACCGAGACGCTGCCTGTCTACATTTTCCTGACCACGTGGCAGTATTTCGAGATCTCCAAGGGGGCGGTGATGTCCTACATCGTCATGGTGATGATGATCGTCATCGTGCTGTTCGCAATCCGGCTGTTGCGACGGGAGAAGCGGTCGCTCGACACCATGTACGGCCAGGCGGCGCGCGAGGCGGCCGCATGACGAGCAAATCCCGCCGCCGCCGCATCGCCGCGATCCTGCGTTACGCCGCGCTCACGGCCTGGGCGGTCGTCGCGTTCTTCCCGATCTTCTGGATGATCTCGACCTCGTTCAAGCCGGACACGCAATGGTTCGCGTGGCCGCCGTTCTATTTCCCGCATCCGCCGACGCTGTCGAACTATCTCAATGTCTGGTTCGGCGCCGAGGAATATGCCGCCACTCAGTATGCGATCTCCTCGCAGAAGCCGCTGATCTCACTGATGAACTCGACCATCATCGCCGGCACCTCCACGCTGCTCTCGGTGCTGTTCGGGTCGGTGCTGGCCTACGGCGTATCGCGCTACCGGATCCTTTCCGAGACGCGCATGTTCCAGTTGCTGATGCTGCGGATGATCCCGCCGATCGTGATCGTCGCGCCGCTGTCGCTCTACTATTCCGCCCTCGGCCTGCTCGACTCGATGACGGGGCTGATCCTGATCTACTTCCTCACCACCCTGCCCTACGCCGTGTGGATGACCAAGAGCTTCATCGATGAGGTCCCGCGCGAGATCGAGCAGGCGGCCGAGATTCTGGGCGCATCGCGCTGGCGGACCATCTTCGAGATCGTGCTGCCGCTGATCCGCTCCGGCCTGGTTGCGACGTTCCTGTTCATCCTGATCCTGACCTGGAGCGAGTACCTACTGGCGCTGATCATCACCAAGACCCAGGTCACCACGCTGCCGATCGAGCTGTCGAAATATCAGGGGACGACCGAAGGCCGCGTCTACGGACGCCAGGCGGCGCTCTCGGTCGGCATCACCATTCCGCTGATCATCGTCGGCCTGATCATTCGCAGGCATCTCGCGCGCGGTTTCAGCTTCGGGATGGTACGGAGATAGCTGTGGCCCGCATCGAGCTCGTCGGCCTGCGCAAGACATTCGGCAGCGTGGTCGCGGTGCGCGACATCAGCCTGACCATCGAGGATGGAGAATTCGTCGTGCTGGTCGGCCCGTCCGGCTGCGGCAAGACCACGACGCTGCGCATGATCGCCGGCTTCGAGGACGCGAGCGCGGGCGCGATCCGCATCGACGGGCGCGTGGTCAATGACCTCGAACCGCGCGACCGCGGGCTCGGCATGGTGTTCCAGACTCATGCACTGTTCCCGCACAAGACGGTCCGGCAGAACATCGAGTTCGGGCTGCGCATGAAGCGGATGCCGGGGCCGGAGCGGACGCGGCGCGTGCGCGAGGTCGCCGATATGGTTCACATCTCACACTTGCTCGACAAGATGCCGGGCCAATGCTCGGGCGGCGAGGCGCAGCGGGTGGCGCTGGCGCGCACGCTGGTCACGAATCCATCGACGTTCCTGCTCGACGAGCCGCTCTCGAGCCTCGACGCCAAGCTGCGGCGCGAGCTGCGCGCCGAATGCGACCGGCTGCACCAGGCGCTCAAGCGCACGTTCATCTTCGTGACCCACGACCAGGAGGAAGCAATGACGCTCGCCGACCGCATCGTCGTCATGCGCTCGGGCGAAATCGTGCAGATCGGATCGCCGATGGAAATCTATTCCGATCCGGTCAACTACTTCGTCGCTGATTTCTTCGGTTCGCCGTCGATGAACCTCCTCGGCGGCGAGATCGTGCAGGCGAACGACGCCGCGCGCTTTCGCGCCGCAAGCTTCGAGGTCGCCCTGCCCGAGCGCTTCAAGGCGACCGAGCCGGGAACCGCCACGCTCGGCATCCGGCCGGAACATGTTGCCGTCTCCATGGGCGGCAACGGCGACGTCGAGCTTCCGGTCCGACTGGTGGAACCGCTCGGCCGCGACACGCTCCTCTATTTCGACGTCGGAACCGAGCGGGCATTCGTGGCGGTGAGCGAGGGTCTCGACATGGCCGACGCCAGGGTCGGCGCGCGCGTGGCGCTCTCGCTCGACCCGCGGCGGCTCTACCTGTTCGGCGCCGACGGGCGGCGCCTGGCGCCGCCATAGCGCGCACCGAGATCGCGGCGCCCTCGCGGGGCCGCACGACCAGCTGCAACAAAACCGAACGTTGAGGACATGCATGGACTACCGCGAGAAGAGCGAGACCCGCGATGGGATGCGAATCGATTGGGACATGCCGATCCCGATGGACGACGGCCTGGTGCTGCGATGTGACATCTACCGGCCGGTCGCCGAGGGCAAGTATCCGGTGATCATGACGTATGGGCCCTACGGCAAGTGGCTGCACTTCGAGGACCTCTACACCGACCAGTGGCGGCGCATGTGCGCCGACCAGCCCGACGTGCCGACCGGCTCGACCAACAAGTATCAGTGCTGGGAGGTCGTCGATCCGGAGAAATGGGTGCCCGACGGGTACGTCTGCATCCGGGTCGACAGCCGCGGTGCGGGGCGCTCGCCCGGCGTCATCGACATCTGGTCGCTGCGCGAGGCACAGGATCTCGCGCAATGCGTCGACTGGGCGGGCGTGCAGCCCTGGTCGAACGGCAAGGTCGGCCTCAACGGCATCTCCTACTATGCCGAGAACCAGTGGCAGACGGCAGCGCTGCAGCCCAAGCATCTGTCCGCCATCTGCACCTGGGAAGGCGCCGCGGATTTCTACCGCGACATGGCGCACCACGGCGGCATCTTCTGCCGCGGCTTCGTCCAGGACTGGTCGAAGGCGCAGGTCTATACCGTGCAGAACGGCCGCGGCACCCGCGGGTTCAAGAGCCGCATGACCGGCGACTGGGTGTCTGGGCCCGAGACCCTGTCGGACGAGGTGCTCGGGCAAAATCGCCGCGACTTCTACGAGGACTGCATCTCCCGCAAGCTCGACACCGACGAGTACTGGCAGTCGCGCATGCCCGACTGGAGCAAGGTGAAGACGCCGCTGCTGTCGTCCGCCAACTGGGGCGGACAGGGCCTCCATCCCCGCGGCAACTTCGAGGGATTCGTGCGCTCCGCGTCGGAGCAGAAATGGCTCGAGTGCCACGGCATCGAGCACTGGACGCATTTCTACACCAATTACGGCCTCGACCTGCAGAAGAGGTTCTTCGGCTACTTCCTCAAGGGCGAGGACACCGGCTGGAGCAAACAGCCCAAAGTGCTGCTGCAGGTGCGCCATCCCGGCGAACGCTTCGTCGAGCGGCACGAGAGCGAGTGGCCGCTCGCGCGCACCAAGTGGACCAAGTTTCATCTGCATCCCGCCGACATGACGATGTCGACCGCTGCGCCAAAATCCGACGGCTCCATCACCTATGCCGGACTGAGCGAGGGGATCACTTTCTTGACCGAGCCGCTCGAGCACGAGGTCGAGCTCACCGGCCCGATCGCGGCGAAGCTCTGGGTGTCCTCGGCGACGGAAGATGCCGACCTGTTCCTGGTGGTGCGGGCGTTCACGCCCGACCTCAAGGAGGTCACCTTCCAGGGCGCGCTCGATTCACACACGCCGATCGCCCAGGGCTGGCTGCGCTGCTCCCACCGCAAGCTCGATCCGAAGCTGACGCTGCCGTACCGCCCCTATCACACACACGACGAGGAGCAGAAGCTCACGCCGGGTGAGGTCTACGAGGTCGACGTCGAGGTTTGGCCGACCTGCATCGTGCTACCGAAAGGCTATCGGCTGGCGCTGTCCGTGCGCGGCACGGACTATGTCTTCCCGGGCGAGCCGGGCGCCGGCGTGGAGACGTTGGGCAAGGTTTGGACCGGCGTCGGCCCGTTCACCCACAACGATCCGCGCGACCGCCCGCCGGCGGTCTTCGGCGGGGATGTGACGCTGCACGCCGGCCCCAGGCGCCGCGCTCATGTCCTCTTGCCGGTCATCCCTGCGAGGTGAGCGAGAACTAGGACGCTGCCATGCGCGGGGCGCGATGGCTCGTCCGGCTGCACCGCGCGCAGTTCGCGATTGAAATCGCCACGCTGCGAGCTCTACCCGACGCCCAGCACTTTTCGGCGCAACAACGCTTTATCCGGAGCAAGACGCCATGAGTTACCGTGAGGTCAGCGAGATCCGCGATGGAATGCGGATCGATTGGGACATGCCGATCACGATGGACGACGGACTGCAGTTGCGATGCGACGTCTTCCGGCCGATCCGGCAGGGGCGTTACCCGGTCATCCTCAGCAGCGGCCCCTACGGCAAGTGGCTGCACTTCGAGGACGGCTATAAGACCGCCTGGGCGCGCATGGCGGAAAAGCACCCGAGCGTGACGGCGGGGTCGACCAACAAGTACCAGAGCTGGGAAGTGTGCGATCCCGAGAAGTGGGTGCCGGACGGCTATGTGTGCGTGCGCATCGACTCGCGCGGCTGCGGGCGCTCGCCCGGCTACGTCGAGCATTGGTCGCCGCGCGAGACTAAGGACCTCTTCGACTGCATCGAGTGGGCGGGGCGGCAGCCGTGGTCGAACGGCAAGGTCGGCTTGAGCGGGATCTCCTACTACGCGGTCAATCAATGGAAGGTGGCGAGCCTGCAGCCGAAGCATCTCGCGGCCATCTGCGTCTGGGAGGGATTCGCCGACTTCTATCGCGAGCTGAGCCACAACGGCGGCATCTACAATACCTTCGCGCAGAACTGGTACGACATGCAGATCAAGACCGTGCAGTACGGGCTCGGCACCAAGGGCTATCGCAGCCGGATGAACGGCGACTGGGTGTCAGGCCCGGAAACGCTCCCCGACGAGGTGCTGGGGGCCAACCGGTACGATCTCGGAAAGACCTATTTCTCGCATCCCATGGACGACGCGTATTACAAGGCCATGTTTCCGGACTGGTCGAAGGTCAAGGTGCCGATGCTGTCAGCCGCGAACTGGGGCGGACAGCCGCTGCATCCGCGCGGCAATTTCGAAGGCTCCTTCCAATCGGCGTCGAAGCAGAAGTGGCTCGAAGTGCACGGGATCGAACATTGGACGCACTACTACACGGATTACGGCGTTGACCTGCAGAAGCGGTTCTTCGGCCACTTCCTGAAGGGCGAGAGAAACGGCTGGACCAGGCAGCCGCGGGTGCAGCTCAACGTCCGCCATCCGGGCGAGAGGTTCGTCATTCGCCACGAGGACGACTGGCCGATCCCACGCACGCGGTGGACCAAATTTCACCTTGCGAGCGGCGCCCATACGCTCACGACGGAACCGCCGACGGGCTCCGCGACCGTGACCTTCGACGCGCTCGGCGACGGCGTGACCTTCCTCACCGAGCCAATGCCGGAGACAACCGAGATCACCGGTCCGGTCGCCGCCAAGCTCAACATCTCATCCTCGACCGCGGACGCCGACATTTTCCTCGTGCTGCGGTTGTTCGCGCCCGACATGAAGGAGGTCGTGTTCCAGGGAGCGCTCGACCCGCATACCCCGATTGGGCAAGGCTGGCTGCGCGCCTCGCATCGCAAGCTCGACAAAAAGCTAACCTTGCCGTTCCGCCCCTATCACACCCACGATGAGCAGCAGCCGCTCAAGCCGGGCCAGGTCTATGAGCTCGACATCGAGATCGTCCCCACCTCAATCGTAGTGCCGAAGGGTTACCGCGTGGGACTGACCGTGCGCGGGCGCGATTACGTCTATCCCGGCGGCTCCGGCGGCAAGCTGTCCAACATGAAGAACGAGTTTACCGGCTGCGGTCCCTTCCTGCACGACGATCCGCGCGACCGGCCGGTTGCGATCTACGGCGGCAGGACGACAATCCATCTCGGCGGCGGGCGCGAGAGCTTCGTGCTGCTGCCGATCATTCCCGACCAGGCGAAGGCAAAAAAAGCGCCGCCGCCAAAGAGGGGCAAGCCAACGAAACGAAAAGCGACCTCAGGTCCGGCATCCGCCAAGTCGGCACGACGCCGCTGAGCTCAAGCGAATCGTTGGGCTCGACGCACCGGTGCCGCGCGCAACCGGTGTGTGCTTTCCCCCAAACTCGGTGTGCACTGATCGCCGGTGCGGGACCTACAAGCCGAGCCGCGCCATCATCGGCGCGGGATAGCGGGTGCCTTGTGTAACGCCTGGCCTGAAGGCGTTGTCGAGCGCAGCGAGCGTCGCCGCGGACGGTCGCAGGTCGGCCGCCTTCGCGTTCTCCTCCAGCCACTTTCGCTTGCTGCTGCCGGCGAGCGGGACAACCGCCGGCTTGCGCGACAGCAACCAGGCGATGCAGAGCTGCGCTGGCGAGCAGCCTTCGCCGGCGGCGAGCTCCTTGATCGCCTCGACCAGCTTCTGGTTCTGCTGCGCATTGCCGCCCTGAAAGCGTGGCATGCTGCGGCGGGCGTCGTTCTGCGGCAGGGCGTCAGCGGACGCAATGGTGCCGGTCAGGAAGCCGCGACCCAGCGGCGAGTAGGCGACGAAGCCGATGCCGAGTTCGTGGGCGAGTGGAAGAATCTCCTGTTCGACGTCGCGGGTCCATAGGGAATACTCGGTCTGCAGCGCGGCCATCGGATGGACATTGTGGGCGCGGCGGATGGTGCTCGCTCCCGCTTCCGAGATGCCGAGATGCCGAATCTTGCCCTGCGCCTTCAGCCGCGCCATGGCGCCGACCGTATCCTCGATCGGCACGGTGTCGTCGACGCGATGAATGAAATACAGGTCGATAACGTCGGTGCCGAGCCGCTTGAGGCTCTTCTCGCAGGCATCGATGACATGTTCCGGGTTGCCCTTGGCCCCGGGCCGGCCGTCGGGCAGACGAATGTTGCCGAACTTGGTCGCCAAGATGTACTTTTCGCGGCGTCCTTGCAGGGCGCGACCGACCAGCTCCTCGTTGGCCCCGTTCGCTCCGTAGGCATCGGACGTATCGATGAAGTCGATGCCGAGATCGGTCGCCCTGTGCAGCGTGGCAATCGCCTCGTCGGGATCGGGCTGGCCATAGATCGGCGTCATGCTCATGCAGCCCAGCGCGATGGCCGACACGTCGAGAGGTCCGAGTTTCCTGCGTCCAATCATGGCCGTCGCCGTTCGATCTCAGACATTAGGGGAAATGGTGAATCGATGAGGCTCGAACTTGTGTCGATCGAAACCAGCACCTATCCGCTCGATGGCGCCTTGTACCAGCCGGAAAGCGGCGCCGGCAAAGGTGCCATCCTCATCATGCATGGGAATTGCGGAAACTTCTACACCGGCGTGCCGCGCCATTTCGCGCCGCTGTTGGTGCGTCTGGGCTACGCCGTGCTCGCCTACAACCGCCGCGGCCATGACATCATGGCGAGCAGCGCGAGAGAGCCCACTGGCGGCGCCTACCAGCGCATCCACGAGATGATCGAAGACAACCAGCATGCCGAACGCTGGCTCGCGACGCGGGGGCATGCCGATCCCATCGTCATCGGTCATTCCAACGGCGGAATGCTGGCAGTGAAGCACTGTGCCGGCAGCGCGAGCGTGCGCGCGCTAGTATTGCTCTCCGCGCACATGGGCGGGAAGCATCTGTTTCGCACGATCAGCCAAGCCGGCTTGATGGCTGGCGAGCGTTTCGATGAATTCAGTGCGCGCGCCCGCGAACTGGTGGCGGCGGGCACGGGTAACGATCTGATGCAAGTCCCCGGCTGGTGGTGGGTCATCAGCGCACAGACATTCGTCGACTATCTCGACCACTGCCCCGACCTTCTGGAGCTAGCACCGCAGGTGCGCTGCCCCGTGCTGTTCCTGCGCGGTGATCGAGAGGCCAAGCACGTCTATCCCGGCGAAGCCTTTGTCGAACGCGCCGGAGGCCCGGCGGAATTCGCGCTCGTGCCTGACTGCGACCATTTCTATCGCGAACGTGAGCAGGAGGCAGTCGACCTGATCGCCAGCTGGCTCGTCCGCTCCAGCGGCAAGCTGTAGGTCCTCGCCTGATAAGGCGCCGGCGCAAACGAGGCCCCGTGTCAATCCTGGTGAAGGCGAAAGACCCACTTTGGTCCGTAATACCGTCTGAGCCGTCCACCAATGCCCGCTCTATGGCGGCTTTCCAGAGGTGATCAGGACGTCGCCCAAAGGCCCCGCCTCCGAACCGAGCTCGACCCCCGGGCGGCGCTTGAACCACGTCAAAGACGGTCCTTGCGAAACAGAAAAAAGGCCCTCTCTCCCAAATTGTGCCAGTAGCGATGCCGATAGGAAGCGCTTATCTATGCTGGCATGAGCGTGCCACTATTCAGGACGGTAACTCTCTCCTTCGCCGTGCTTGTCCTTGCGGCGGACGCAACCGCGTCGGCCCGCCCCAAGAAGGATAGGACCGAGCGTGCACCGACGCTGACCACGGCGTGCGATGGTACGCCGATCATCATGCAGGGCATGGACTGCCGGCGAGGCCCCGCTCGCGGGGAGGAGCCGGAGCAGGCAATCAAACGCGAACAACGCCCCCGCCTCACCACGCGCGGCAGCAGCGGTCCTTACGTCGCGCCGATTCAGCGCACGCCATCGCTGTCGCTGCCCCAGTCGCCGGCGGCTGTTTACACTCCGCCGCCCATCAACAACCCCAGCGAGCAGATCAAGCAACTTAACGAGTCTTTTCTGCTTAACAGGGGCTTGGGGAATAACCCCACCAATCGCGACGAGTACCTTCGCTACAATCTCACCAGGTAACGGCTGCCCACCGTCCTACAGCGCCGACCGCCCGCTCGCATGGGCCGTGCGGGCGTGAGACCCTTCCGACGCAGCGTGCGGAATTCACCCTGCCCCCAACAGCTCTACGACCATCATCGCGACAATCTTGGTGGCGGCGCGCAGGTCGTTGAGCCGCAGGTTCTCGTCGGCATTGTGGGCGTTCGCTTCGAGGATCGAGCGCGGCCCGGCGCCGTAGAGCACGATCGGTATCCTCGCCGCCGCGTAATGACGCGCGTCGGTGTAGAGCGGCGCCCATGACGGCACATCGACACCGAAGATCGCCTTGTCGCGCCGCGCGATCGCACCACCGTCGAGGTGCGCCGCCTCTCGCATCCGGATTTTCTGGTCAAGGTCGAGGCGATCGCCGTTACGGAAATACAGTAATCCGCCGCGGTAAGGAGCGGCTATGCCGGCGCGCCATCCAGGCCCTACCCGCAATGAAGGCCGTGTTGGTCAGGCTAGACAAAGAGCTTGTCCAACATCTCCTTGAGGGCCTCTTTTCCGGCCTTATTTGCCGTCGCCATCGTATGAAAATTGACCGATGACTGGTTTATACGGGTTGATCTCCCAGCGCGATAAATCTCCCACCTCCACGCGATCGGAGAGCGAGCCCTGTTCTTCACAACGACTGAATAGTCAGTTCGGTCAAAATGTAGCTTATTCATAGCCGGATATAGTGTCTGGTAGATCGGTTCGCTATCTTCTCTTGAGCCTGAGATCGATGAATCGCTGCTCCCGTCCTGCAAGCCTCGCGGGGCCGGCGAGCAAAGCGGCGGCGGTAGCGCCATCCTGCAGCGTGTTTCAGCTTCTTTCGTCAATAGGGGCGAGTTCACTGGTCCTCGTGTCCCGTGGATCGCCAGAAGGGAACTAATTCCATGAGCGAGCATCACTATCATGCCGTCATCTGGATCGATCATCGCGAAGCGCGGGTGTTCCATTTCAGCCCGACAGACGTGGAACGACTCATTTTGCACCCGGATCAGCCGACGAAGCACATCCATCACAAGGCAAACTCTATCGGGAGCGGGCACGCCTCGGCGGATCACGACTACCTTCACGCCGCCGCTGAATCAATTGCGGACGCCGGAGCGGTTCTCATCACAGGACCGGCCAGTGCAAAGACCGAACTGGTCAAACACATTCACAATCACGATCCCAAGCTGATGAACGTTATCGTCGGAGTGGAAACGGTCGATCATCCAAGCGACGCGCAACTCGTCGCTTATGCCAGAAAATATTTCGCTGCGACGGACCGGATGCAGCCTCAGAAGTCGTAGGCGTTTAGCCCGCTTCGTCGCCCAAGTCTGGCGCAAAATTCGACCACTCACCTTCGGTGCCGTGAGGCACTCTGGAACTCACCCTGCCCCCAATAGATCGGCGACCGCGAGCGCAACGATCTTGGTGGCGGCGCGCAGGTCGTTGAGGCGCAGGTTCTCGTCGGCATTGTGCGCATTCGCTTCCAGGATCGAGCGCGGCCCGGCGCCGTAGAGCACGATCGGTATCCCGGCGGCCGCGTAATGGCGCGCATCGGTATAGAGCGGCACGCCCATGACAGGCATATCGACACCGAGGATCGCCGTGGCGTGCCGCTCGATCGCGGCGGCGATCCGATCGGTGCCCGGCTGCGGCCGCAGCGGTTCCGCCAACAAGAGGCGGCGCACGTCGACTTTGATCTGCGGGCGGCGGTTCGCGGAGGCCGCGATCAGCTCGCGCAGCTCGGCTTCCACCTTGGCGGCGTCCTCCTCCGGAATCATGCGGCGGTCGATCCGGAACACGACCTGGTCCGGCACCACGTTGGTGTTGATCCCGCCCCTGATCAGGCCGACGTTGAGGGTCGGCGAGACGATGCCGGCGGTTGCGGAACGGATCCGCGCCAGCGCGGACCGATGCACATAGAGCGCGGCGAGAATGCCGTTGGCCGCCTCCAGTGCGTCGACGCCGGTTTCCGGCATGGCGGCATGCGCCTGCTTGCCCGTGACCGTCACCTCCAGGTGCAGACAGCCGTCGTGCGCGGTGACGATGGCGTAGGAGAACCCGGCCGCGATCGCCGCATCGGGCTTGGTCAGCTGCTCATCGAGCAGCCATTTCGGCCCGACGATCCCCCCGACCTCCTCGTCGTAGGTGAAGTGGAGTTCGAGCGTTCCACGCAGCTTCTCGCCTTGTGCCGCGGCGGCTCTGAGCGCCAGGAGCGTCCAGGTGTAGGTGGCGAAGTCCGATTTCGACACCGCCACGCCGCGCCCAAACATGACCGGTCCGTGCGGGCCGTCCTCGATCACGGCGCCGTAGGGGTCGTGCCGCCAGCCCAGGCCGGGCGGCACGACATCGCCATGCGCGTTGAGCGCGATGACCGGCCCGTCGCCGAAGCGATGACGGACGATGAGATTGGTCACGCTCTTCATTCCCGCCGCTTCCACCACGGACCGCGGCACGTCGTGCGCCTCGACCGCCAGACCCAGCTGCTCCAGCAGTTGCCGCGCGCGGCCGGCATGCGCGGCGCAGTCGCCGGGCGGATTGTCGCTCGGCACCTTCACCAGCTCGGCGAGGAATGCAGTCTCGCGCGCAAACTCGCGATCGACGAACTCGCCGATGGTCTTGGTCAGCGTCATTGCGCTTCCGCCAATCGCAGAACGGTATCGAGGATGACGCGTGCGACGACGTCGGCGTCCTCCGCGGTGATGATTTCGCGCGGCGAATGGCTGACGCCGCCGTTCCCGCAGCGCACGAACAACATGGCGGTGTCGGTGAGGCCGTCGAACATCATGGCGTCGTGGCCGGCGCCGCTCGGGAGATAACGCGGCTTTGCTCCCGCGCGTGTGACGGCATCGGCCAGGAGCGATTGCAGGCGCGGCGAGCAGCGCACCGCGGCCGTCCGCTGCACCTCCTTGCTCTCGATGATGACGCCCCGCTTGGCCGCGATCCGCCCGATCTCCGTCATGACGTCGAAGACGGCGGCATCGCGTGTGGAGTCATCGGCGGCGCGGATGTCGAGCGACAGCTCGCAGCGGCCCGGAATGATGTTGATCGCTCCGTTGGGAACGGCGAGCTGGCCGACCGTGCCGACAAGCGTGGGGGCCCGCTCGCATCGCTGCTCGACATAGAGCACGAGCTCGGCCGCCGCCGCGGCGGCGTCGTGGCGCCGCGTCATCGGGACAGTGCCGGCATGTCCGGCGGTGCCGGTGATCGTAACCATGCAGCGGACGGTACCGGCAATCGCGCTCACGATCCCGACCGGCAGTCCTTCATCGAGCAGGACCGGTCCCTGCTCGATGTGGACCTCGAGATAGCCCACGAGCTCCTCGCGACGGCGCGCGAGCGCGGGAATGCCCGCGGGATCCAATCCCGCCGCGGCCATTGCCGCCGCCAAAGTGACACCGTCGGCGTCGCGGCGCTCCAACAGGCGCGGATCGAAACGCCCCGCTAACGCGCTGCTGCCGAGGAAGCTCGAGGAGAAGCGCACGCCTTCTTCTTCGGAGAATGCGATGACGTCGAGGTGAAATGGCAGCTTGCGGCCGAGCCGTTGCAGGTGCTCGGCCACGACCAGCGCAACGAGCACGCCGAGCCGCCCGTCATATTTGCCGGCGTTGCGGACCGTATCGTAGTGCGAGGCAAGGATCAGCGTCGGCGCGCGCGGATCGGCGGCGGCGTAGCGTCCAACGACGTTGGCCACCGCGTCGATGCCCGTAGTTAGCCCGGCCTGTTCCATCCAGTTGCGGATTTCGGCGGCGACGGAACGATGGGCTTCGGAGAGATAAGTGCAGGTCAGTCCGTCCGGAGCGTCCGACCATTGCGCCAGCCGGTCGGCAAGCGCCATGATCTGCTTGCCGAACGTCGGCCCCTCGGCGCCGCCCACCGCGCTGTTTGCTTCTGTCACCATACCTATGCACTATTTGTTCGGCATCACTCTTGCAACGCTCGACACGCGTCTGTCATCCTGCCGGGGTTTGGCCGAAAGAAGAACGGCTGAACGCAAGAGAAGGGATCGGCGATCGTGGAGACCGTGCTCACCGAGTGGTTGAGCCTCATCATCCGGTGGCTGCACGTCGTTGCCGGCATCGCTTGGATCGGCAGTTCATTTTATTTCATTCATCTCGATCTCAGCCTTCAATCGCGATCCGATCAGCCCCAAGGCGTGCAGGGCGATTCCTGGCAGGTCCATGGCGGCGGGTTCTATCACATGGTGAAATACCTCGTCGCTCCGGCCCGCATGCCCGATGAACTGACCTGGTTCAAGTGGGAAGCCTATACCACGTGGCTCTCCGGCTTCGCGCTACTGGTGATCGTCTACTATCTCGGTGCCGAGCTCTATTTGATCGACAAGTCCGTGCTCGACCTCACCGCGCCGGCCGCGGCGGCGGTCGCCTTCGGAAGCCTCGTGCTGGCCTGGCTGTTCTACGAGGCGCTGTGCCGTTCTCCGCTCGGTCGGCATGAGGTCGCGCTCGCGCTGGTGGGCTACGTGTTTCTGGTCGGGCTCACCTACGCCTTCACCCATGTGTTCAGCGGGCGCGGCGCCTTTACCCAGATCGGCGCGCTGATTGGCACCATCATGGTGGCGAACGTTTTCGTGATCGTCATCCCGAACCAGAAGAAGACCGTGGCCGCGCTGCTCGCGGGAAAAAAACCCGATCCGCGCTGGGGCGAGGAGGCCAAGCAGCGCTCGGTGCACAATAATTACCTCACTCTGCCGGTCGTCTTCCTGATGATCGCCAACCACTACCCCCTGATGTTCGCGACCCGCTTCAATTGGCTGATCGTCGCCATCATGCTCGCGATCGGTCCCGTCATCCGACATTTCTTCAACTCCCGGCACGAGGGCAAAGGCAGCCCGTGGTGGACCTGGGGCGTGGCGGCCGCCGGCATGATCGCGGTCGCGTGGCTGTCCGGCGCCGGGCCCGGCGGCACCAGCCCGCGCGCGGAGACGCTCGACATCAAGGCCGCCGAGAACACGGTGCTGTCACGCTGCAGCATGTGCCATCGCGACGAGCCGCTCTGGCCCGGTGTCCATGCGCCGCCCAAAGGCGTCGTGCTCGACGATCCCGAAAACATCCGCCGGCACGCCCGCCTGATCGAGATCAATGCGGTGCGCTCGCACGCCATGCCGCCCGGCAACGTCACCGAAATGACGCCGCAGGAGCGTCAGATCCTGGCGGCCTGGATCGCCGCCGGCGCACCGGCGCGGTGATCGTACGGCAGGGCCTGTCGCTGCCTCGTATCCGTTCCTCGCGAGCCGACAGTTGATCCCCAGCCCACTGGGACGAGTCTCCCGCTCGCCATCGCCGGCGCGGCGCCCTACAGCCCCGACCGGGTCAGAGACGAACGGCAACTGCACAACGCGCGCTGACCAGGACGGAGCTATGCCCTGACCAGAAGCGGTCAGATGGTCAGCTGGGGGAGTGCCCAATAGTCGCCAGCCGCGCGATCCCGCCAACGTCAGCGCACCCCCGCCGGTGCGCCTGAATGACGTCAGCAAGAGCTGCCTGCGCGTCGATTAGCACTTCAAAGGGATCAGGCCACTGATCATCACACGCCTTCCGCGGGTTTGAGCACTTCAAGTGCGCGGGTAATCAGCGGATCGACACCGTTTTCGATATCGGCCTTCCGGTTGAGTATCTGGATGTCGACGGGAACGCCCTTGCCTTCGTAGCAAACCATGTCAGCCGAGAAGTACGTCTGGTACGACAAACAGTATTCCCAGCCATTGGGGAGTTTCTTCTCGAGCTGATACGAAAAGATGCCGTTGGTATGGTCCCCGATAATCGTAACGTGAGGCAGCTCCCTGATTGCAAGGGCAAAGGCCTCGCCGCCGCTGAAAACGGAATCGCAGGTGAGGAGGACGATCGGCCGGGTGAACTGCGCACTACCTTGCGGTTCGAGATACCAGGACTTCAGACGCGTACGGTCATGCTCGCCGGGGCCGATCTTTGTCCGCCTGTGGAAGGCGACCCGCTTGCGGTCGCAAAACCGATTGATGATCGTGATTGCAGTGCTGTCGTCGCCGCCCGGGCAGTTGCGGATATCGATGATAAAGCCATCGAGACCCTCGAAGTCAGCGGCGATCGTGTCCAGAGCGGCCCTCAAGTGCCGCTTCTTGACGCCTTCCAGCTCGAGAATCCGGATGTAGCCAATGACAGGAGAACGGCAATAGTGAAGCATCCAGGCCTGACTCTCTTCAGGCCGGCCGAAGGCATTGTCGACCAGAGTCTTGTCGGTCGTCTTGCAGAGCTGCTTGATCTCTCGCTTCGTGAACTCCTGCCAGAATCGCGGTTTTTTCTCCGGAGTGAAATACCGTTTCTTGCCACGCACTTTGGCTTCCAGCTCGACATGTCCGTCATTCAACGGGTCGAGCATCTGGCAAAGAATATTAAAGAGTTCATCATCACCGGTCTTACTGGTCACCTTTGGCCGATAGGCTCGATACTGCTTGTTCCAATCGACATTCCGCAACTTGAAAAACGGGTATCTCTGGTTGAAGGTCCTCCATAAGGCTTCAAAATTCCGTTCTGGATCTTGTTTGCTCATGCCACTGTCCACCAGACGCGGCGACATCGCCGAGCCTCATTCAAGACACAGGATCTGATCGCCAACCCGCCCTTCATCGTGATGAAGGCTGACGATGAGTTCAAGGATAAGACGACGACGCCAAGCGAACTCTGGCAGACGGCTCTCACTCATCTCCAAGTCATCGGGGAAGTTCCATCCGTCCACGGTCCTCGACGACTTCTCCCGCTGCATCTTCTCCTGGAAGCTGTGCACCACAATGAGGGCCGAGGACGTCACCGCTGCGCTCGAAATGGCGGTCGATCCCGCGGGGCTCGACAAAGCGGGTTCCATAGGCCAAGGCTGCTGTCCGACAACGGCTCCCCACCCGTCTCCGAGAACCTGATCGAATGGCCGGACGCCCAGGATATGGACCATGTCCGCGGGACGCGCCATATCATCCGAGAGGGCAAGATCGAACGCTGGCACCAGACGCTGAAAAACCGCATCCTGCTGGAGAGCTACAATCTGCCTGGCGACCTGGGAACTCTGATCGAGGCCTTTGCAGCAGTCCATACCCACCCGTCGCTACTGCGAGAGCAGCTAACCTGACCCGGCCACGTCTACTTCGGTCGCGGCCAGACAATCCGGCTCCAGAGAAAAAGGATCAAGCGCCAGACGATCGTCTCTGCGCCGCCTTCATCACCAATGGCAAGCCGCGGACGTCGTTAACCAAACGAGCCAGAGCCTCTCCTAATTTGCCCTCCGCGCTGCCTTAATAACTCCGATGAAGGACAGTGTTGCGGTCGGCAATTCTGTCTTGGAGGCCGCAATGGCGTCCGGCGCGCCAATGGGTACCCCGACTTCTTCGGCAATTCCGCGTGATGGTGAAGGCGGTCTAGGGTTTCGAATCGAGGAACGTCAAGTTCGAGCGGGAAGCGCTCAAGCCAACGTGGCCCGAAGCACATAGGGCCGGTCATTTCCTGCTCAGAGCAGCGAGGAGGTATGTTACGAATGTCAAGGGTGTGGAGTTGCAATGAGTGGGATCAACTGGAAGAAGTCATCATAGGCAATCCGCTGAACGCGCGATTTCCAAACACGGACCGCAGCACCCAGGTCGCAGAATTTCCTGACCGTTCATTGGCCGAAATTCCCCGTGGTCCCTTTCCGCAACAGGTGGTTGAGGAGACGGAAGAGGATCTGAACGAGTTCGCCAGAATCCTGGAAGGCTTGGGCGTCGTCGTCAGACGTCCGCAGACATGGCCGCACGACGCCACGTTTTCAACGATCCATTGGGAGTCTCAGGGATACTACAATTATTGTCCCCGCGATATTCTGCTGGTCATCGGAGACCAAATCATCGAAACCCCGAACGTCATCCGCAGCCGCGCGCAGGAGACGTTCAGTTATCGCACGTTGCTGATGGACTATATGAAGTCAGGCGCAAAGTGGTACAGCGCCCCCAAACCCATGCTGTTGGACTCGCTGTTCGAGGGCGTCGACCTCGACAAGCCCACGCCCCGCAACGATGAACCGGCTTTTGATGCCGCAAACGTCCTGCGTTTCGGCCGGGATTTGATCTATCTGGTCAGCGCCACGGGCAACGAATTGGGCGGGCATTGGCTGCAATCGATTTTGGGCGAGCAGTATCNTGTCCATTTCCTCAAGGACGTCTATTTCGGCAGCCATATCGACTCGACCCTGGTGGCCCTGCGGCCCGGATTGGTTCTCGTCAATCCCGCGCGTCTCAATGATGACACCCTGCCCAAGATTTTGAAGCAGTGGAAAGTCATCTACAGCCCGCCGATGGAGAACACCGACAGATACGACGCCGACTATTTGTCCAAGTGCATTGGCAGCGACTGGATCGACATGAATGTGTTCAGCGTCAATCCGAATTTAGTCGTGGTCGATCGAAATCAGCCTTCTTTGATGCGGCTTCTGGAGAAGGAGGGTCTCGACATCATCCCTCTCCAGTTGCGGCACTCCAAACTTCTTGGCGGCGGGGCTCATTGTGTGACATTGGACGTCCGCAGAACGGGACCGCTCCAGCGTTATTTCGACTAACTTGGCTTCTTCAGCATGCTACTCAAAAACGGGCACCATTGACCTCGAAGTCGAGTTTCGAACGCCTTTGAGACTGCAATGGTCCGAGCGTATAAAAATGTGAGGGCGGGTTTTGGCAGCCATTCTTGCAATCGTCATCGCTGGCTTCCTTGCGCTGACGTTTCTGGCTTGGAGGCGATACATTTGGGCGGCGCAGAAGGTCCCACAGGCGGATAACTGTCCCTACAGCCTGACCGATGTCTTCGGCGACCGTCCGTTCGTTAACGTGCCGCATCAGAGCGGGGTACGGTGGCTCACGGAGATTTTCAGCCGCTCTGCTGAGAAATATCCGCATCTCACGGCGTTACAGATTCCGCACACCGGGGAATCCCTGACCTTTGCTGAGCTTGACGCGCGGGCGGAAGCCGTGGCCGCGGCCCTTTCTCCCTTCCTCAACGCCCCCGACCAGATCGTGGCCGTGGCGATGTCGCAGGACAACTGGCAGATCGTCGCCTGTCACCTCGGCATTCTCAGAGCCGGCGGCACGGTGATGTTTCTCGACACCACATTGCCCGACGCCTTGACCACCCACATGCTCAATGATGCAGAGCCGGTCATCGTTCTCACGCGGGGGCATCACAAGTTCCACGACCTGCCGACGCTCGACGTCCTGACATTGCCGGAGAAGACACCGCGAAGGAACGCGCCGACTTGGCTCGACGACCCCACGCAGCGCCTTGCGACCATCTTTTACACCAGCGGAACCACCGGGATGCCCAAGGGCGTGGAGTGCCCGCACGCGGGCTATGTCAACCTGGCCCTGAGCTATGCCGATTACTTCGATCTCCTTCCGGGCATGGACGCGACTTCGCTCACGTCGTCGCTGGGCTACGATGGCAGTATCTCCGAGATGTACAGCGCCTGGGTTTCGGGATGTGCGGTGGTCATGTTGACCAAGGAGCAGGTCCGGTCCGGTCCGGACCTCGTCCCCGTCCTCCGCGAGGCAGAGGTTACGGTCCTCTTCTGTCCTCCGGTGCTGCTCACCACTCTGACATCGACCCCGGAGATGGATCTCCCCTACCCACTGTGCCGCTACATCCTTCCCGCGGGCGAAGCATTCCCGAGCGCGCTGGTGGAACCTTGGACCAGGGGCCGACGGCAGATCATCAACACCTACGGTCCTACCGAGGCGAGCACCGACACGAGCCGCCAGAGCTTGCGGCCGGGTGAGCCCATCACCATCGGCTCGCCGTTCGCCAATGTCACCTACGTCATCGTCGAGATCGATCACCTCCAACCGCTGCCCCACGGGGAAATTGGAGAACTCTGTATCGGCGGCCTGCACGTTGCGCGCGGTTACCGCAACTTGCCGGGACAGACCGCCCAGAAGTTCATCACACACCCTCAGTTCGGCCGCCTCTACCGCACCGGGGACAAGTGCAAGATCGACATTCAGACGCACCGCGTGCACTTCCTCGGCCGGATCGACGCGCAACTCAAAGTGCGCGGACATCGCGTTGAGGCGCAGGCGGTGGAGGATATCCTCCAGACCGAGTTCGGTGAGATCGAGGCCGCTGTTCTGGATTACCAGAACGAGACGCTCGTTGCATTTGTCGTCGCGCCTTCGGTCTGCGAAGGCGCGATATCGGTGTTTGCTCCAGCGCCGGCGAAGTGGGCTGCGCGAGTGACGGCGACCCTCGCCCAGAAGCTTCCGGCGCCTTCGGTCCCGACCAGGATTTTCCTTGTCGAGAAATTCGTCATGAAGCCCGTCTCGGGAAAGATCGACAGGGAGTGCCTGCCAAATCTGGCTCATTTCCTCAGAAGCACTGAGCCGCAAGCGAAATACGCTCCGCAAGACCCACCGGCCAACGCGTCGGACAAAGGGCAAGAGGTTGCCGAGCTGCCCGCTTCCGAAGGCACGAGCCCTGAGTGTGAGGAGGTGCTGGCGATCTGCCGCGCCCTGTTCGACACGCCGCTCGGATTGGACGATGGATTCACCGAGGCCGGCGGGCACTCGATCCTCATCGCTCGCCTGGCGCAGAAACTGCAAGCTGCAGGATGGATGGTGCCGGTCAGGGCGCTGCTCGGTGACTGCAACACGGTGCGGAAAGTCGCCAACCGCCCGCGCACGCTCCAGCAGGCCCGCAAGGCTTTTGCCGCTCCTGTGAAACCCGGCGAGACCAACGCCGAGCGCGACGAGGGCGCGGCAGAGGTGCTCTCCATCCGATACTTCACCACTCTGCAGGTCCTCTTCGCGACTCTCTTGTATTCGCCGCTCCTCGTGGCCTTCGTCGGCGCGCTCGCCTTGACTGACGTGGAGGCATTCTTCACGACCAGCAGCTTCCCGGAGTTCGTCGTCGCCGCGTTCGCACTGTACCTCGTTGGCCTCGTCATGCCCTTCGCCAGCCTGTTCTGGGTCATGACGATCAAGCTCATCCTGGGGGGTGACGTCTACAGGAACAACGTGACGCCGGGCGTGTACCCCAAGTGGAGCAAGACGCATCTGCGAATCTGGTGCATCGGTCGGCTGGAGCAGATGGTGCTCCGGCCGTTGGCGACGATGTATAGCAGCGCGCCGCTGATGGCATTCGCGTTGCGGCAGCTCGGCGCAACCGTGGGCAAGAACCTTCAGTGCGCGCACGATGCGGCGCTGTCCGGGCCGCTGGATTTGATCACCATCGACGACGATGTCGCCATTCAGACCGGCGCCTATATCCAAACGACCAGATGGTCGGGGCAGTATCTCCACGTCGGCCCTGTTCGCCTCGAGCGCGGCTGCAAGATCGGGATGCGGGCCGCCATTGCCAACAATGTGACGGTAGGCCGCGGCACTTGGATCACCCCGTTCACGCCCATCCTCACCGACGTCGGCGAGCAGGAGATGTGGGAAGGCGCTCCCGCGCGCCTGAGCGGCCGCTGTACGCGGTTGAAGCGCACGGCTGTCACCTGCCAGTACGCGCATCCCATCTGGCTGTTGGAGACGCTCAACGTGCTTATGCAGGTTTTCCTCTCCTTCTGCCTCATTGCAGCCCCCACTGCCGCAATCCTTTGGTTCGCCCGCGATATCGTCTTCGCTGACGACGCTGACCTTGCCCGCGAATATTTCAGTGTGACGCCGTTGTTCGAGAGCGTATGGCGTGTGACGCTCTACACGTTCATCACGACCTGGGTCGCCGTCGTCGTGACCTCTGTGCTGAGCTGCCTGTTCATCCGCTGGACGGCCGCATCGCCGGGGCTGTACCCCTCGCGCGGCCTGAAGGGCGCTCTCCTCCTGTATCGAATGAACAGGTTGAACGCAGTCCAGCGCTGGTGGACGTGGACGGTCACGGGGCAGTACCTGCGCGCGCTTGCCGGCATGCACTTCCCGCGCATTGGCGCCTCCGAATGCGACGTGATGTTCAACCTCATTCCCGAAGTCGCTACCGCCGACTCACAGGTGTTCTTCTCCAATGGAGGCTTCACGAACATGCTCGATCGCGGCGCCGAGCACTTCACGCTGCGACGCCTCGACATGCCCCGCAATTTCTTCAGCGGGAATAATTGCGTGGCGGAGTACGGGAGCTTCCCGTCCAATTTTCTGTTGGGCGTCTCAACGCCCGGCAACGACATTCAATTCCGACGACAGATGCGGTCGCGGCTTGGCGAGCCAATCACGGTGGCCGGCAACCCGCCCGTGAAATTTGCGAGCACGTCATTCGAGGCGGAGAATGACACCCACGGTCGGCCAAGCTTCCCCCTCTTCCTGGCGCGGCTCTTCCTGTTTGACTTCTTCAGTATCGGCATACTGCGCATTGCCGAGGTGATGATCTTCGCGATCCTGTCCGTTTGTCTGCTGCGACTGGGCGGACACCCCATCGCCAGCGCGGTGATTGCCCTGATTCTCGTGGAAGTCGCGCTGGTTCTGCTCAGCGTCGCGATCAAAAAGGGCCTCGTCGGCAACAAATGGGGGACTGATCACGCAACCCCGTTCTGGTCCTGGCGCCACTTCACCTACTTCTTCGCGCAGGACTGCTTCTTCGTCTGGTGCCGGAGACCGCTGGCGTTCTGCGCCGGCACCGTTCTCGCGAATTCCATCCTGCGTTGGATGGGATGTCGTATTGGCCCCGGGACCATCGTGACCCAGCCCCTGCAGTGCTCTGACTGGAACGCGGTCAGGTTCGGCAATGACTGCGTCGTCGACGGCTTTCTACAGTTTCACACCTTCGAGAACATGACGCTGAAGGTGAGGCGAACGCACATCCAGGACGGCAGCACCGTTACCTACGGCGCAACGGTGATGGGTGGCTCAGTCATTGAGCGGGACACGACGCTCCTGCCGTTGTCGCTGGTCCTCAAAGAGATGAACATGATCACGGGGACCTACGAAGGAAGCCCCGCGGAGCCTGTGATCGCCTCCCTCCCGCCCACCATCGCTTTGCGCAGCCGCACTTTGGCGGCCGGGCAGCCCGGACTGCGGGAGAGCCCCGCAGGCGGAGTGTGAGTCGAAACTATCGCGTCACCCATGAGATTTCGCTTGACTACGTAACGTGATCGGTGTATGAATCATGCACGATCCAAAGTTACACATGATGCCCGGGCGGGAGACCGCGCCGGGTTTTTTTGCGCCGATTCCGAGGGAAGCCGCGCCCATGCGTGTCTTGGCGGGGATGCGCGAACACGTGCCGGGCTCGCCCGGCTTGTGGCTCGCGAGCCGGCGTACTCCTGTAAACAACAGGAAAAATACAGGGCCCGCTTGAATCGGGGCGCGGCC
>JGI12053J15887_10000061_pt1 | contig 31075 bp, 28 predicted proteins | sample MedBloCAOM1_O3_FD_15887 | JGI IMG/M metagenome (IMG submission 15887)
CTTGCACGCTCTACCCCGGTTCGAGTCCCATCTTCTTGATCACGGGCAGCGCGGGCTCGGACGACAGGAACTTCACCAGCGCGGCGGCGGCTTGCCGTTCTTTCGCGCTGGACGGCGTCGCGGTCGCATAGACGATGTTGGCCTGCAGCTCTTTTGGCAGCGGCCCCACAAAATCGATGCCGGGGATCAGCAGCAACTCCGTGATCTGCTGCACACCGATCTCGGCCTCACCCTTGGCGACCAGCGCACCCACCCGCTGGCCGAGCGGGGGAACAACGCCCTTGGCCTTGATCTGATCGGCGATGCCGAGCCGTGCCAGCACCGCCATGAAATGCACGCCGCTCGGGCCCTGGCTGTAGCCGACGGTCTTGGCGGCAAGGAGCGCGTTCTTGAATGCCTCCGGCGTGCCGATGTCCGGCTTGCCGGCGCCGGCGCGGACGGCCACGCCCGCGCCGGAGCGGACGAAATCGACGCGCGTGCCGGCTTCGACTTTGCCGGCCTTGACGAGATCGTCGATGGTCTCGGGCGTGGTTACGACCAGATCGGCCTGCGCGCCTTCCCTGACCTTGACCGGCAACACCGCTCCGGACTGGAAGCTGAGCGTGACCTTGTGGCCGCTCGCGCGCTCGAACATGGGAACGAGCTCTTCCAATACTTCGCGCATGGCGGTGGACGCGATGACACTGACGTCAGCGGCGCGCACGGCACTTCCTCCCGCCAGCAGCACGGTGAGGCAGACGGCAAAGGCAGCGATTTTCGACCCCATCACATCCTCCCTTCGATGATCTTATGGTTGGCTGGCGCAAAGTAGAGCACGCCCGCCGGGCTTGACCTAGTTAGTCGATGTCGTGTCCCGGATGCGGCGCAGCGCGAACTTAAGGGCGTTCACGCCCGTCTTCGCGGGCTATGGCGAAGCGGTGCACCGCTGATCCGGGACCTTCGCGAAGGCGGCGTACCTGACGATCCACGCAGGTCGGGTTTATCCGACCTGCGCGCATTTGAGCGCCGATCTCGGGCAAGCCCGAGATCGGTGTCTGCAGCGCACCACTCGCCTCCGGCTCGCGCTGCGCTGCGCCCGGGACACCCTTCTTGGCGTAACGCGGACATCTTGCCTCACGCCGGCTCCAGGCCTTTGTCCTTGAGAAGAGGCCGCGATGCACTCGCGACGAACTTCACCAGCGCCCTGGCGGCGTCGGGCTCCTTCGCCGCGACCAGCACGCCCGCCGAAAACGTCGTGATCTTTTGCAGCGCGTCCGGCAGCGGGCCCACGATCTCGATGCCGGCGACCGGCAACAGCTCGCTGATCTGCTGGACGCCGATCTCGACCTCGCCCTTGGCCACCACCTCGCCCACCGGCGTCCCGGGATCGGGCGTCACGATCTTCGGCTTCATCTCGTCGGCAATGCCGAGCCTAGCCAGCACGGTCGGAAAATAGATGCCGCTCATCCCGGTCCTGGAATGGGCGACCGACTTCGCCGCAAGCAGCGCGCGCTTGAGCGCGTCGGGTGAGCCGATGTCGGGCTTGTGCGCGCCCTTGCGCACGGCAATGCCGATGCCGGAGCGGGCGAGATCGATGCGGCTGCCGGCGACGACCTTGCCCTCCTTGATCAGACCATCGATCGCCTCGGCGGTCAGGATGGCGAGGTCGCCGCCCGCGCCGGTTTCGAGTTCCTTCAGGAGGCCGTTCGCCGAGCCCCAGGTGATCACCACTTTGGTGCCGATGGTGCGCTCGAAATCGGGGGCCAGATCGAGCATCACGGTTTTCAGGCCGTTGGTGCAGAGCACTCGCATCGCAGCGTTTCCTTTCCCGTTTCCGAACGGATTTTAGCGCGAATTCATTACGGCCGTCGCAGCCAATGACGCCCCCTCGTTGACGCCGGACGGGGGAAGATGCCACTTCTATGCCGACGGCGGGAGACCGACGTTGCGCATGCCGGACGCGGCACGCGCGGCGCACAGGATGGAACCATGGACAGCGAAAGCGCACGCATGAGCTCGGCCGCGGAGGCGCGGTATCGGATCGACTATCCCAATTCCAAGCCGCGCGTGGTCAAGGTGGTTGCGCTCGATGCCGCCAGCGAGCACGTGGTCAAGCGGGTGGCGGAGCGGCAATGGCAACGCGCCGCCTTCTTCACCTCGATCAAGTTCGACGGCGCGCCGACGCGCGCCGACGAGCCCGGTTCAGGGCGAGTGTCCGGCGTGCGCGCTATAGAGTTGCCGCGCTGGCCGCTCGCTCCGCTCGCCAGCGCGGCGCGCGCCGACGAGCCCGGTTCAGGGCGAGTGTCCGGCGTGCGCGCTATGGAGTTGCCGCACTGGCCGCTCGCCAGCGCGGCGGGCGGCGAAGGCTGGTCGATGCAGGCCTGGCTCGGCGATCTCGCCGGCCGCACCAAGGCGCTGGTTGAGGAGGTGGCATCCGCCGACCTCGTGGTGATGGTGTCGAGCGCGGGCACCAGCCCGCAGGCTGCCGCTGTCATCGGCGAAGCCTGCGCCGTGCGCAAGGTGATGACCATGGCGCTGATCATCGGCAGCGAGGAGCGCTCCAACGACGAGTTGTCGAAGACACTGGCGACCCTGCGCCCCTACGCCTCGATGCTCGTGATCGCCAGCGGCGACGAGTACATCGAGGAGATGCTGTCGGCCCTGCGGGCGTGAGCATCGCGCGCAAGATCATCATTGTCGGAGGCGGACCGGCGGGGGTCGCAGCGGCACTGGCCGCCAAGCAGCAGGACGCCGCCGCCGAGATTGTGCTGCTCAACGACGAGCATCACGAGCCCTACGAGAAGCCGCCGCTGTCGAAGGCCGTGCTCACGGGCAAGCTCCTTCCCCACGACACGCCGATCGCCGGTCCCAAGGGCCTCGCCGCAACCGGCGTCGTACTCAAGGGCGGCACGCGGATTGCGTCGATCGATCGCGACGCGCGCCTGCTCGTGACCGATGCGGGCGGGCGCATCGGCTATGACGCGCTCGTGCTTGCCACCGGCTCGATCAACCGCGTGCTGCCGATGTTTCCCGCCGGGCGCGCCGGCATCTACTACCTGCGCACCGAGGCGGAGGCGCGCGCGCTCAAGGCGCATCTGCATCGCAGCCAGTCGCTGCTTGTCATCGGCGGCGGATTGATCGGCCTCGAAGTGGCCGCGTCCGCCGCGGAAGTCGGCGTCAGGACCGCGGTGGTCGAGGTCGCGCCGCGCATCCTCGCGCGCGTCTGCGACGAGGAGACCTCGGCGATCATCGCACAGGCCCATCGCGCGCGCGGCGTCGACATTCGCGTCGGCACGACGCCGTCGGCGCTGCGCGATGCGCCGGACGGGCGGCTCGCGGTCGAAACCACATCCGGCGACACGCTCGCAGCCGATCTCATCGTGGTCGGGATCGGCGCCGCGCCCGACGATCGGCTGGCGGCGGCGGCGGGCCTCACGACCCTAGAGGGCATCATCGTCGACGACCATGGCCGCACGTCAGATCCGGCGATCTTCGCGGCCGGAGACTGCACGCGCTTTCCCGGACCGCACGGACCGGTGCGGCTGGAGAACTGGCGCCATGCGCAGGAGCACGGCGCGATCGCCGGCCGCAATGCCGCCGGCGGAGACGCCGTCTACAACGTCGCGCCGTCGTTCTGGTCCGAGCAATACGACATGTACATCCAGGGCATGGGCTGGCCGATCGCACAACCGAGCGCGCGCGTGCGCCGGCCGCTCGGGTCAGGCGGCACCATCCTGTTCGAGCTCGACGGAGCGCAGCTCGTCTATGCCGCGGGCATCAACGCGCAGCGCGACATCGCATTGGCGCGGCGGCTGCTGGAGCGCAGGATACCACTCGATGCCGGCGAGCTCGCCGATGCGGGCAAGCCGCTGGCAGCGATGTTGAAGGCAAAGGCGTAACCACGGCGCGCCTGATCAGAGTTTGAGTGCGGAGAGACGGATGGCAACCGCAACGAAGGAGCGTGTCGGCATCGTAGGGGTCGGACGCATGGGGCTCGCCATGCTCAAGCACCTGGTCAAGCGCGGCTACCCCGTGACCGCCTGCGACATCGACAACAAGCAGCTGGCCAAGGCACGCGAGGCCGGCGCCTCGACGGTCAAGACCCCGGCCGAGGTCGCGCGTGCCGCCGATTTCGTCATCATCGGCGTCGGCTATGACGACGAAATCAACGAGGTCGTGCTCGGGGCGGAGGGACTGCTCGCCGAGCTCGCACCGGGTTCGATCATTGCGGTGTCGTCAACCGCCAAGCCCGATACCGTCAAGGCGCTGGACAAGCGCGCGCAGGCGCAAGGCGTGGGCGTTCTCGACGCCCCGATCTGCCGTGGGCGTTTCGCAGCGGACGAGGGAACGCTGCTGGCGCTGGTCGGCGGCAAGGCCGACGTGGTCGAGCGCGGCCGCGCCGTCTACGGCTGTTTCTGCTCGGATTATGCCCATCTCGGCGAGGTCGGCCACGGCCAGGTCGGCAAGACCATGAACAACCTGCTGCTGTGGATCAACGCCGTGGGCCTGATCGAAGCCGGCCGGCTCGCGGAGTCCACCGGCATCGATCTCGTCAAGCTGCGCGCAGCGCTGCTGATGAGCTCGGGCGCCTCGGACGCGCTCAAGGAATGGGACATGATCTCGTTCACCTGGGCGCTCAAGGACATGCAGATCGTCGCCGATCTCACCGACAAGGCCGGGCTCTCGCTGCCGATCACCGGCGCGATCAAGGAACTGGTCAAGGACGCACGCCGCATCAAGGCGACCAACGCGCCGAAATGGACGGGAAAAGCGCCGTAGGCTCCCGATTCCTGGTCAGGACAGATCCATCGCCGAGACACCGCCGTCGACGAACAGATTGGCGCCGTAGACGAACGAGGAATCCTCGCTCACCAGGAACAGCACCGCCTTGGCGGCCTCCTGCGGCTGGCCCGGGCGCTTGGCCATGTTCGGCACCGGGCGCGAGGAATCGAACTCGTCCCGGCCGACCGGCGAGCCGATCTTGTTCGGCACGATGGCGTTCACCCGGATGTTATGGGGCGCAAGTTGCGTCGCCATGGCGCGCGTCAGGTTTGCCACCCCGCCCTTGGCGGCGGAGTAGGCGATAGCGCGGCTTCGCCCCATGAAGCCCGAGGTCGAGCCGACATTGACGATCCGCCCGCCCGTGCCCTGCGCCGCCATCTGCTGGCCCACGTGCTTGCCCATGAGGAACTGGCTCTTGAGGGTCACGGCCAGCACGCGGTCCCATTCCGCCTCGGTGATGTCGAAGATGTGCTTGTTGTCGGAGATCGCAACATTGTTGACCAAAATGTCGACGCGGCCGAAGCGATCGACCACGGCCTTGACCAGCGCCGCGACGTCGCTGCCCTGGGAAACGTCGGCCGCGAACAGTTCGGCCTCGCCCCCACTTTGCCTGATCGCGTCGGCGACGCGATCGCCGCGCGGTTTGTCCATGTCGACGACCGCAACCTTGGCGCCCTCGGCCGCGAACAGCCGGGCGATTTCCTCGCCGATATTGCGGCCGGCGCCGGTGACAATCGCCACCTGATCCTTGAGCTTCATCTTGTCTTTACCCCTGCGTCGCTGCCCCGGTGTCACTACATCTCCCCCGGGAGCGCGGCAACCAGTGCGGTGGATTTGAAGTTCCTATTGTTTTGGCCGCTTGCTCGCTTAGGAACTTCAAATCCAGGCCCGCACTGGAATCGCCGTTTTCCGAGTGTTCCCTTTGATTCCGAAGTTCGCATCAGAGGTTGTTACGGGGTTTGCGAACTTCGGAATCGGGACACTCGTGCCGTCTCGCGGGATTGCCATGAACGTGATAGGGAGAAATGCTCAGAACATGGATTTCATCATGGCGGCTCCGCTCAAGACGGTCGAGGGCTCCGACATTGCCGGCCTGATGCACGACATCGGCCGACGCGCGAAGGCCGCGGCGCATGAGCTTGCGCTCGCATCCACGGCCCAGAAGGATGAGGCACTCGCGGCAATGGCCGCGGCGATCCGCGCGCGCAAGGCCGCCATCCTCGCGGCCAACGCCCAGGACCTGGCGGAAGCGAAGGCTTCCAGCACCAAGGCGTCAGGCACCACATCGGCGTTTCTCGACCGCCTCGCGCTCGACGACAAGCGCGTCGCCGCGATGGCCGACGGGCTCGACGTGGTGCGCACACTCGCCGATCCGATCGGGCTGGTGACCGAGCGCTGGACGCGGCCGAACGGGATGACCATCGAGCGGGTGCGCGTGCCGCTCGGCGTCGTCGGCATCATCTACGAGAGCCGGCCGAACGTGACCGCCGATGCGGCTGCGCTGTGCCTCAAGGCCGGCAATGCGGCGATCCTGCGCGGGGGTTCGGACAGCCAGCGCTCGAACCGGGCCATTCACGCCGCGCTGATCGAGGGACTGCGCGCGGCCGCGCTGCCCGAGGCCGCCATCGCGCTGGTGCCGACGCGCGAGCGCGCCGCGGTCGGGATGATGCTCGCAGGCCTCGACGGCACGGTCGACGTCATCGTTCCGCGCGGGGGCAAGAGCCTGGTCGCGCGGGTACAGGCGGAGGCGCGGGTGCCGGTGTTCGCGCACCTCGAGGGCATCTGTCATGTCTACGTGGACAGGGCAGCCAAGCTCGACATGGCCAAGACCATCCTGCTCAACGCCAAGATGCGGCGCACCGGGGTCTGCGGCGCAGCCGAGACCTTGCTGGTCGACCGTGCGGCGGCGCCGACGCATCTCAAGCCGCTGGTCACGATGCTGCTCGATGCCGGCTGCGAGGTGCGCGGCGACCAGGAGACGCGCGCCGTCGATCCGCGTGTGAAGGCGGCTGGTGACGAGGACTGGTCGACGGAATATCTCGATGCCGTCATCTCCGCCAAGGTCGTCGACGGCGTGGACGATGCGATCGGGCATATCGAACGTTTCGGCTCGCACCACACCGACTCGATCGTGACGGAGGACGGCACCGCGGCGGAAAAGTTCCTGAACGAAGTCGATTCCGCGATCGTCCTGCACAACGCCTCGACCCAGTTCGCCGACGGCGGCGAGTTCGGTTTCGGCGCCGAGATCGGCATCGCCACCGGCCGCTTTCACGCGCGCGGGCCGGTGGGAGTCGAGCAATTGACCACCTTCAAATATCGCGTGCGCGGTTCGGGGCAGATCAGGCCGTGAATGCATCGTGGGCGTCCCGGCCGAGCGGCCGGCGCAGGCACATCGGCGCCGCCTGCGTATGCACGGCTGCGCGCAAATTGCGGCTCGCAGCGACTGAAGTATCGCTTGATCGGTGGCTGCGGACGCGTGCTGTTGCGGAGACGACGATGCTCGGTGTGCGGGACGCGTGATGCGCTCTCCCCGCGTCTCGCTTCCACCCCATGCTCCCGGGATGCGTATCGGCCTGTTCGGCGGCACATTCGATCCACCGCACGAGGCCCATCTCGGCGCCTGCCTGATCGCGATGAAGCGGCTCGGTCTCGACCGGGTGTGGTGGCTGGTGACCCCGGGCAATCCGCTCAAGAACACGCGCGGACTTGCCCCGCTGGCGGAGCGCGTCTCGGCCGCCAAGGCACTCGCGCACCATCCCCGCATCGACGTCACCGGCGTCGAGGCGCAGATCGGCACGCGGTATACCTACGAGACCGTCGCTTATCTGCGCCGCCATTGTCCGGGTGTGCGCTTCGTCTGGATCATGGGGGCCGACAATCTGCGCAGCTTTCACCGCTGGCAGAAATGGCGCGGGATCGCTGCCATGGTACCGATCGCGGTGATCGACCGTCTCGGACCCAGCCTCTACGCCAGTGCCAGCGCCGCGGGCCAAGCGCTGGCGCGGGCCCGCATCCCGGAGAGGGCGGCGCAATCCCTGGCCGACCGCAAACCGCCGGCGTGGGTTTACCTCCACGGCCTGAAGTCGCCGCTATCGTCGACCGCGCTGCGCGCCGCCCGTCATAAAAGCGATGCCAAAACACCACAGGATGGGGATCGTCGAACGGCGACAGGTTGAAACTGTTACCCGGCCGTGCCTATCTTAGTGTTGCCCCTGCTTCGCGCGGGGCGGTGATGCAGCGAAAGGAAAGGAACCTGCCCAGACCTGCACTCTCTCGAGCCGGCGCCCGCCGCGCCGCCGAGCCCATCTCCAAGATGCGTCCCGACGCTGAGGAGATTCTGCGCCTGGTCCTCGCTCGCCTCGACGATATGAAGGCGGAGGACACCGTCACCATCGATCTCACCGGCAAATCCACGATCGCCGACGCCATGGTTGTGACCTCCGGCAGGTCTAGCCGCCATGTTGGCTCGGTCGCGGATCGCGTGCTGGAAGACCTCGCCGAGGCCGGCGTGCGCAACGCGCGGGTCGAAGGCATGCCGCACTGCGACTGGGTGCTGATCGACGCCGGCGACGTGATCGTCCATGTGTTCCGGCCGGAAGCCCGCGCCTTCTACAATCTGGAGAAGATGTGGGCGCCGGGCAGGCCGAATGGGCGCCGGGCAAGCTGAGAACCTCTGACGGATCCCGTTAGGGGGCGGCTTGAGCCGCTGCGCGTTCCATGCGTATTTTCACGCATGCGTATCGTAGTGGCCGTGGTCGGCCGATTGAAGCAAGGTCCCGAGCGCGAACTGGCGGAGCGCTATCGCAAGCGCGCGGCCGATGCCGGTCGCGGCGCGGGGTTGAGCGCCTTCGATATCGTCGAGATCAAGGAGAGCCGCGCCGGCGATACCGGTCGGCGCATGCTCGAAGAATCGATCGCCATCGCCAACATCATCCCGGACCGCGCGGTCACGGTGATCCTGGACGAGCGCGGCGAGAGCATAAGCAGCGCTTCCTTCGCCGGCCGCCTGCAGGGTTGGCGAACGCAGGACGCGCCCGCGGTCGTCTTCATCATCGGCGCCGCCGACGGCCTCGCGCCCGGTCTGCGGGAAAAGGCTGATCTCGCCATCGCCTTCGGCGCTGCCACCTGGCCGCACCAACTCGTGCGGATCATGCTGTTGGAGCAGCTCTACCGGGCAGTGACCATCCTGGCCGGGCATCCCTATCACCGGTCGTGACCACCCCGCGCGGGCAAAGAACAAGCGCAGCGATTCCGCGGCCGCGTTGCCCCGAAGCTGCTGCTCCCGTCTTAATCCGGTACCAATCTTGGTTATTTATTCGGCGCTGGAACCGTTTTTGCATAGAACGGGTCGATGCAGGCTGTGCCGCCTTCTCCCTTCGTGCTCCGCCCGATCGTGCTCCGTCCGATCGTTTTGGCGACGCTGGGACTTTTGCCGCTCGGGCTGATGGCCGCGTCGGCGCAGTCGCCGCGCGCACGTCCCCCGGCCCCGGCCGACGCCAATCGTCCCGCCAGCCCGCCCGCAAGTCTCGACACGCTCAAGGAACGCGACGAGGAGCTCGAAAAGCTTCGCGCCGAGCAGCGCCGAATTCTCGAGAACGAGGCCAAGCTCAAGCGCGAGATCGAGTCGATCGGGGACGATCGGCGAAAATTCAATCAACAGATCATCGAGACCGCCGCCCGCGTCGTCGATGTGGAAGAGCGCGCCGCGCAGACGCAGGAGCGTCTCGATGTGCTCGACGAGAAAGAGCGGACGCTGCGGGCCTCATTGCAGGAACGGCGCGGCCTCATCGCCGAGGTTCTGGCGGCGTTGCAGCGGATCGGCCGGCAAACCCCACCCGCTCTCATGATCAGGGCCGAAGATGCGCTGCAATCGGTGCGCTCGGCCATGATGCTGGGGGCGGTACTGCCCGAAATGCGACATCAGGCCGAAGTGCTGGCGGCCGACCTCACCGAACTCGTGCGCCTGCGCACGCAGATTTCCGATGAGCGCGGCCGCCTCGCGCGCGACCTGCTTGTGCTCGTAGACGATCGCCAGCGCCTCGCCCTGTTCATCGATGAGCGCCAAAAGCGGCTGGCGGAAGCGGAACGGACGCTGGGCGAGGAGCGCCAACACGCCGCCCAGTTGGCGGTCGAAGCCGAGAATCTCAATCAACTTATCGTCAAGCTCGAGCGGGGTCTCGACAGCGCCGCCCGCTCCGCGCGGGCGGCGGCGCGCTCGGGCGACGACAAGAAGGGGGCCGGCATCAGGCCGGATTTCGCCGCACTCAAGGATCCGGGGCGGCTCAGTCCTGCGATTTCCTTTGCTTCAGCCAAGGGAATGCTGCCAATGCCGGTCAATGGCGCCAGAATCCGGGAATTCGGCGCCTCGGACGGCCTCGGAGGCACGGAAAAGGGCGTATCCATCGCCGCCCGGCCCGAGGGCCAAATCACGGCTCCGTGCGACGGATGGGTGGTCTATGCCGGTCCCTTCCGCAATTATGGCCAACTCTTGATCCTTAATGCCGGCGGCGGATATCATGTGTTGCTCGCTGGGATGGAACGGATATCAGTTGACCTGGGGCAGTTCGTGGTGACGGGCGAGCCCGTTGCGGTGATGGGCAGCGGTGCCCAACTCACTGCTGCTAAAGCGGGCGGGACAAGCCAACCCGTACTGTACGTGGAGTTCCGTAAAGACGGGATACCCGTCGATCCAGGCCCATGGTGGGCCGCAAACGAAGGCCAGAAGGTTCGCGGATGATGCGCAAGACTCCCCTGATACTCCTCGGTGCGGCGGCCGGCGTAGCCGTGACGCTGATCGCAACCCAGCCCCGCATCGTGTTTGATGGCGCGCGCGCGCAAGCGGCAGCCGCGGACACCTATCGGCAGCTCAGCCTGTTCGGCGACGTGTTCGAGCGGGTGCGTGCCGACTATGTGGAGAAGCCCGACGACAGCAAGCTGATCGAATCGGCAATCAACGGCATGCTGGCAGGGCTCGATCCGCATTCGAGCTACATGGACTCCAAGAGCTTCCGCGACATGCAGGTGCAGACGCGCGGCGAGTTCGGCGGCCTCGGGATCGAGGTCACCATGGAGGACGGCCTGATCAAGGTCGTAGCGCCGATCGATGAGACCCCGGCGGCCAAGGCCGGGATCATGGCCAACGACATCATCACTCATCTCGACGACGAGCCGGTGCAGGGGCTCACCCTCAACCAGGCGGTCGAGAAGATGCGCGGCCCGGTCAACACCAAGATCAAGCTCAGGGTCATGCGCAAGGGCCAGGACAAGCCGGTCGAGGTGGCGATCACGCGCGACGTCATCCGCGTGCGCTCGGTGCGCTCGCGTCTCGAAGACGATGTCGGCTTTATCCGCGTCACCCAGTTCAACGAGCAGACCACCGAGGGCCTGAAGAAGGCGATCACCGATCTCTCTGCCCAGGCGGGCGACAAGCTCAAGGGCTTCATCATCGACCTGCGCAACAATCCCGGCGGGTTGCTCGATCAGGCCATCTCGGTGTCCGATGCGTTCCTGGAAAAGGGCGAGATCGTATCGACGCGCGGCCGCAATGCCGAAGAAACCCAGCGGTTCAATTCGCGCGCCGGCGACCTCACCAAGAACAAGCCGATCATCATCCTGATCAATGGCGGCTCGGCCTCGGCGTCCGAGATCGTGGCGGGTGCGCTCCAGGATCACCGCCGCGCGACCGTCATCGGTACGCGTTCGTTCGGCAAGGGTTCGGTGCAGACCATTATCCCGCTCGGCTCCGGCAACGGTGCGCTGCGGCTGACCACGGCGCGCTACTTCACCCCGTCCGGACGCTCGATCCAGGCCAAGGGCATTTCGCCCGACATCGAGGTGCTGCAGGAGATACCGGAAGAGCTCAAGGCCCGCACCGACACGCGCGGCGAGGCTTCGCTGCGCGGGCATCTCAAGGCCGAAGGGGACGAGGCGACCGGCTCGCAGTCCTACATCCCGCCGGATCCGAAGGATGACAAGGCGCTCCATACCGCGCTCGATCTCATCCGCGGGATCCAGAAGAACTCGGCCTATCCGCCCAATCCGAAGACGGCCGTGCCGAACTAGGACCAGGCGACCGCGAAGCTACACACGGGGCGGCCTAGCGGCCGCCCCGATGTTTTTGTGCCGATGTTCGCAGCCCGGCACGCGTGAAATAGACCCGACGAGCCGCAGTCCCTGAATTGCCATCCGCGCCAAGCCGCAAGGGCGCGAACCGGCCAGTCACAAGTCTCTCGATTCAAGCCAACACAGCGGCTATTCATGCGGCAGTCGCAACCTCCCGTCTCCGCCGGAATGTGATCGGGCATGCCCGCTTTCGAATCGCTCCCCTATCGACCCTGCGTGGGCCTTGCGGTGTTCAACCGCGACGGGCTCGTGTTCATCGGCCGCCGCATCAACGGGCCCGAGCATATCGACGCGGTCCACGTGTGGCAGATGCCGCAAGGCGGCATCGATCCCGGCGAGGAGCCATGGCCGGCCGCCCGGCGCGAACTTTATGAGGAGACCAATATCCGCTCGGTCGAGAAGCTCGGCGGCAGCAAGGAGTGGCTCTGTTACGACATTCCGCCCGAGATCGCCGGCCAGGCCTGGAACGGCAAGTATCGCGGCCAATGCCAAAAGTGGTACGCGCTGCGTTTCACCGGCGACGATAGCGAGATCGACATCGCGCATCCCGCCGGAGGTCACAAGCCGGAATTCGCGGAGTGGCGCTGGGAGCCGCTGCACAACCTCTCCAGCCTGATCGTGCCGTTCAAGCGGCCGGTCTACGAACAGGTGGTGAAGGAATTCGCGACGTTTGCGAAGGGGTGAAGCGAACTGGAAGTCTCGTGTCCCGGGCGAGTGCAGCGAGCGCCTTTGCGCGAGCGGAATGAGACACCGATCTCGGGCTTGCCCGAGATCGGCAGTAGATGACGCAAGTCGGGTAAACCCGACTTGCGCTGACCCGGCGCAAGAATCGCGAAGCGCAGCATTTTTTCGCCAAAGCACGCCGCGTAACTCTTGTCCCGGCTCGTGCTCGCGACAAGCCGGCGTGCATAAGCCGTAGAGCCGGGCGCTCGCTTGGCCGGGACAAGAAAGTTATTGCAGCGAGGCCTGCAGCGCCCTCAACTGATCGAGCTTGTGGGAAAGCTTGTCGCGCCGCCAATCGTCGGTGGCACCGGCGGCGTCTTCCTCGGTGTCCTTGATCACGCCCGCGAGCACCGTCACGTCGAACTCGTCCTGCGGCACGGCCATGTCCGCGAGCACGGTGAGGCCGGTGGGACCGACCTCGGCAAAGCCGCCGTTGACCACCACCCGCAACTCCCCGCCATCGCGATAGATGACGAGGATCCCCGGCCGCAGCGTCGTGACGATCGGCGCGTGTCCGGCCAGGACGCCGAAGTCGCCTTCGGTGCCGGGCACGTCGACCTGGGTGACCTCTCCGGAGAACAGCAGCTTCTCCGGCGAGACGAGATCGAACTGAAACGTGGCCATGATGAGCTTTCGCTTTCTCGCTCGTCACCCGCGGGCCTGACCGGCGGGTCCATCAGCATGTGGAAGGCTTTTCTCTCTTGATGGATTTCGGCCGAACCCGGCAATGACACCACGAATTTTGACGTTACGCCGCTTCCGCCGCGAGTTTCTTGCCCTTCTCGACGGCCTGCTCGATGGTGCCGACCATGTAGAAGGCTGCCTCCGGCAGGTGGTCGTACTTGCCTTCGCACAGTCCCTTGAAACCGCGGATGGTGTCGGCGAGGTCGACGAACACGCCCGGCGTGCCGGTGAACACCTCGGCGACGTGGAAGGGCTGGGACAGGTAGCGCTCGATCTTGCGTGCGCGCGCGACCGAAACCTTGTCCTCTTCCGAGAGCTCGTCCATGCCGAGAATGGCGATGATGTCTTGCAGAGCCTTGTAGCGTTGCAGAATCTGCTGCACTTGGCGTGCCACCCCATAGTGCTCCTCGCCGACGATCATCGGCGAGAGCATGCGCGAGGTCGAGTCGAGCGGATCGACCGCGGGATAGATGCCCTTCTCCGCGATCGAGCGCGACAGCACCGTGGTGGCGTCAAGATGCGCGAACGATGTGGCGGGCGCCGGATCGGTGAGGTCGTCGGCCGGCACGTAGATCGCCTGCACCGAGGTGATCGAGCCCTTGGTCGTGGTCGTGATGCGCTCCTGCAGCGCACCCATGTCGGTCGCGAGCGTCGGCTGATAGCCCACGGCGGAAGGAATGCGCCCGAGCAGCGCCGACACTTCCGAGCCCGCCTGCGTGAAGCGAAAGATGTTGTCCACGAAGAACAGCACGTCCTGGCCCTGATCGCGGAAGTATTCGGCAACGGTGAGACCGGACAGTCCGACGCGGGCGCGCGCACCCGGCGGCTCGTTCATCTGGCCGTAGACCAGCGCGCATTTCGAGCCGGCGGCCGAGCCGTTGTTCTTCCGCGGGTCCTTGTTCACGCCCGACTCGATGAACTCGTAGTAGAGGTCGTTGCCCTCGCGCGTGCGCTCGCCGACGCCGGCGAACACCGAATAGCCGCCGTGCGCCTTGGCGATGTTGTTGATGAGCTCTTGGATGATCACGGTCTTGCCGACGCCGGCGCCGCCGAACAGGCCGACCTTGCCGCCCTTGGCGTAGGGCGCGAGCAGGTCGACGACCTTGATCCCGGTAATGAGGATCTCCGATTCCGTCGACTGCTCGGTATAGAGAGGCGCCGGCTGGTGGATCGGGCGGCGCTCCTGGTACGGCACCGGCCCGGCCTCGTCGACGGGATCGCCCACCACGTTCATGATGCGGCCGAGCGTGCCGTCGCCGACCGGCACCGAGATCGGCTGGCCGGTGTCGGAGACCGGCTGTCCGCGCACCAGGCCTTCGCTGGTATCCATCGCGACGGTGCGCACGGTCGATTCGCCGAGATGCTGGGCGACTTCGAGCACCAGTCGCTGGCCCTGGTTCTCGGTCTCGAGTGCGTTGAGAATCGCGGGCAGGTGCCCTTCGAACTGCACGTCGACGACGGCGCCGATGACCTGGGTGATGTGTCCGGTGGGATTGGCCATGGAATTTCCTTGTTAACGCGCCGCCTCGGCGCCGGAGATGATCTCGATCAACTCCTTGGTGATCATCGCCTGGCGGGTACGGTTGTAGGTCAGCGTCTGCTTGCGAATCATTTCCCCGGCGTTGCGCGTGGCATTGTCCATCGCCGTCATCTGGGCGCCGTAGAACGAGGCGGAGTTCTCCAGCAGCGCACGGAAAATCTGCACCGAGATGTTGCGCGGCAGAAGCTCGGTAAGGATTTCATCCTCGTCGGGCTCGTATTCGTAGACCGCGCCGGTATCGTTGCCCGCCGCCTCGCTTGCGAACACTGGCGGAATGATCTGTTGCGCGGTCGGGACCTGCGCGATCACCGACTTGAAACGTGAAAAGAACAGGGTGCAAACGTCGAAGGCGCCTTCTTCGTAGAGCCGCACGATCTTGTCGCCGATCCCTTCCGCGTGCTCGAAGGCGAGCGCGCGGACCGCGCGCAACTCGACATGCTCGATGATCTGCTTTTGGTAGAGGCGGCGGAGCTGCTCGTAGCCCTTGCGGCCGACGCAGAAAAACTTGACCTCCTTGCCCTCGGCCATCAACGCATTCGCGCGCTCGCGCGCGAGCCGGACGATCGCCGAATTGAACGGGCCACACAGGCCCCGCTCGGCGGTGCAGACCAAGAGCAGATGCACTTGCTCGCTGCCGGTTCCAAGCAGCAGCCGCGGCGCCGAGCCGAGGTCGCCGACCGCTCCGGCGATGCTGCCGAGGACCTTGCCCATGCGCTCGGCATAGGGACGCGCGGCCTCGGCTGCCGCCTGCGCGCGCCGCAGCTTGGAGGCCGCGACCATCTGCATCGCCTTGGTGATCTTCTGCGTCGCCTTGGTGGCGGCGATGCGTACGCGCATGTCCTTGAGGCTGGCCATCGATCTCGATCTATCCGCTTGCCGAAACGCGCCGCGCTGTGTGGCTCGTCATCAAAATCGTTTTACGCAAACGTCTTCGCATACGCGTCGACTGCCGCCTTGAGCTTGCCGGCGGTGGCGTCGTCGAGATCCTTGGAATCGCGGATGGTGTCGAGGATGTCCTGATGCTGGGTCCGCATCAGCGTCAGCAGGCCCTCCTCGAATGCGTGCACCCGATTGACCGGGATCGCATCTAGGTAGCCGTTGACGCCGGCAAAAATGGCGACAACCTGCTCCTCCATCTTCAGCGGCGAGAACTGCGGCTGCTTGAGCAGCTCGGTCAGCCGCGCCCCGCGAGCGAGCAGGCGCTGGGTGGTGGCATCGAGGTCGGAGCCGAACTGCGCGAATGCCGCCATTTCGCGGTACTGCGCCAGCTCGCCCTTGATGCGGCCGGCCACCTTCTTCATCGCCTTGGTCTGCGCGGCGGAGCCGACGCGCGATACCGACAGGCCGACGTTCACCGCCGGGCGGATGCCCTGGTAGAACAGGTCGGTCTCCAGGAAGATCTGACCGTCGGTGATCGAGATGACGTTGGTCGGAATATAGGCGGACACGTCGTTCGCCTGCGTCTCGATCACGGGCAGCGCGGTGAGCGAGCCGGCCTTGTTGGCGTCGTTCATCTTCGCGGCACGCTCGAGCAGCCGCGAGTGCAGATAGAACACGTCGCCGGGATAGGCCTCGCGGCCGGGCGGGCGGCGCAGCAGCAACGACATCTGGCGATAGGCGACGGCCTGCTTGGAGAGATCATCGTAGATGATCACGGCGTGCATGCCATTGTCGCGGAAATACTCGCCCATGGTGCAGCCGGAAAACGGCGCCAGAAACTGCATCGGCGCGGGGTCGGACGCGGTCGCCGCCACCACGATCGAATAGTCGAGTGCGCCATTCTCCTCCAGGACCTTGGCGAATTGGACGACGGTGGAGCGCTTCTGCCCGACTGCAACATAGACGCAGTAGAGCTTCATCTTCTCGTCGCCGGTGGCGTTGACCGCCTTCTGGTTCAGGATGGTGTCGAGGGCGATCGCGGTCTTGCCGGTCTGACGATCGCCGATGATCAGTTCGCGCTGGCCGCGGCCGATGGGAATCAGCGCATCGATCGCCTTGAGCCCGGTGGCCATCGGCTCGTGCACGGATTTGCGCGGAATAATGCCGGGCGCCTTGACGTCGACGCGTTTGCGCTCGGCGGCCTCGATCGGACCCTTGCCGTCGATGGGATTGCCGAGCGCGTCCACGACGCGCCCGAGCAGGCCCTTGCCGACCGGCACGTCCACGATGGCGCGCGTGCGCTTGACGGTCTGCCCTTCCTTGATCTCGCGATCCTCGCCGAAGATCACGATGCCGACGTTGTCGGTCTCGAGATTGAGCGCCATACCGCGCACGCCGTTCTCGAATTCGACCATCTCGCCGGCCTGGACGTTGTCGAGGCCGTAGACACGGGCGATGCCGTCGCCGACCGAGAGCACCTGGCCGACCTCGGAGACCTCCGCCTCCTGACCGAAGTTCTTGATCTGCTCTTTCAGGATTGCCGAAATTTCGGCAGGACGGATGTCCATCAGCGGGCCTCTTTCATCGCTAATTTGATCGCATTGAGTTTGGTGCGAAGCGAACTGTCGACCATGCGGGAGCCGAGCTTGACCACGAGGCCGCCGATGATCGCGGGATCGACCTTCACGTCCATGTGGACGTCCTTCTTGGTCATGGCCATGAGCGCATCCTTGATGGCGGCGAGGTGGGCCTCGCTCGGCTTCTCGGCCAAGGTCACTTCGGCGGTGACTTCGCCCTTATGCCTGGCGACCAGCGCCCGGTAGGCCTTCACCATGTCGCGCGCGGCGAACAGCCGCCGGTTCGTTGCAACCAGTTTAAGGAAATTGGCCGCGATCCCGTCGATCCCCACCTTGTCCAGCACGCCCGAGAGCGCGCGTTTCTGCTCGTCGGCGGAAAGCACCGGACTTCTCAGCAGCCGCGCCAAGTCGGCGATCTCTGCCACCATCGCGTCAAACCGGTCCAGATTCACCTTGACCGTGTCGATGGCATTCTGCTCGCGCGCAAGCTCGAACAATGCGGTCGCGTAGCGGCCCGCCATGCCGGATACGATTGCCCCTTCGCCTGCCACGTTGCTGCTCTTTCGGCAATTCCGCAGGCTCGGCACCGCCGCGGACGGTGGGCGCCAAGCCATTGAAATTCAATGGAACTTTGTGTGTCGTGGAGGACGCCGGCGCGCCCCATAAACCCCACGAAAATCGCGCGGTTGCGTAACACACCGCAAACTGCGGTGCAACATGACGAAATGTCCGGCAGCCAGGACGTTCTTGCTACGCCAACCGCCTGCACCGCGGCCCGCACAGTGCTACACAAGCCCCACCTGACCCCTCTCCCCGCACCTTCCCTTCCGGAAGCCGCCGCCGTGCCACCCTCTCCGCAGGATGCCGCTGACACCACGGCCCGCCTCATGCTGGTCGGGGTGAGCCTGGCGTGGGGATTGAGCTGGCCGGCCATGAAAATCGCGCTCGACGAAATACCGCCGTTCAGCATGCGCACCGGCACCTCGGGGCTCGCGACCATCACGTTATTCGCACTCGCCTTCCTGCAGCATCGCCGGGTGCGGATTCCCAGCACGGTCGCGCGCGTGCATCTCGTCGTCGCCGGGTTCCTGAACGTAGCGTGCTTCACGCTGTTCTCCGCCTTCGCGCAACTCGCGACCGCGACCTCGCGGGTGGCGGTCCTCACCTACACGATGCCGATCTGGGCGGCGCTGCTGGCGTATCCGATCCTGGGGGAGCGGTTGAACTTCACCCGGGCGATTTCGCTCCTGCTGTGTGCGGCGGGACTGGCGGTGCTGGTCTACCCATTGCTCGGATCGAATGATTTGCTCGGCCTCGCCCTCGCGCTGGCAACGGCGGTGACCTGGGCGGCCGGCACGGTCTATCTGAAATGGGCGCGGATCGACGCCGACCCGATCGCGATCGCGGCGTGGCAACTGCTCGTCGCCCTGGTGGTCACCGTCGCCTGCTTGCTGGTGTTCGAAGGATCGCCGCATTGGTGGCCCGTGCATCCACGCGCCCTGCTGGCCCTGGTCTTTGCCGGCATGGCGGGGTCCGCGTTCGCCTACCTGCTCTGGTTCGAGATCGTGCGGCGGCTGCCGGCGACGACAGCGTCGCTGGGGGTTCTGAGCGCCCCGGTCGTGGGGGTATTCGCCTCCATGCTGGTGCTGGGTGAACGGCCGAGCCTCCACGACACCGTCGGCTTCGTTCTGATCCTGGCGGCCGCCGCCGGCGTGCTGCTGGCGCCCACCACACGTTCGTCCGAAACCGCTCCGATCGAGCAATAATTGCCTGTTGCGTACTCCGGGAGGTCTGTCATGGCGTGGATCTATCTCACTATCGCCGGCTTGTTCGAGATCGGTTGGGCGATCGGACTGAAATATACCGATGGATTCACGCGCCTCCTGCCGTCACTGTGGACACTCGCCAGCATGATCCTGAGCATCGTCCTGCTCGGACTGGCGCTCAAGACGCTGCCGGTCGGAACCGCGTATGCGGTGTGGACCGGGATCGGCGCGGTCGGTACCGCCGCGCTCGGCATCTACCTGTTCGCAGAGCCGGCGACCGTGGCGCGCCTGCTGTGCATCGGCCTGATCCTGTCCGGCATCGTCGGTCTCAAGCTGGTGACCTGACCCGCGCGCGCGACTGCCGCGCCACATTGATCCTGACAGCGAAGAAGGCGCGCAACAGCGTGCAACCTGCGCGCTCGCACCGCGGGCGCCTTCCTCGTCGCTACGACATCGATCACCGCACTGCGACCGGGGCAACGGTGGAGCCGGTGCCGCCCTCGATTTTCAAAGGCTGCATGATGAACGCGAACTCCGACACTCCTTTCTCCGCCAACTCGTCGAGCTTGAGATTCTCGAGCAGATGAACGCCATTCACGACCAGCGCGATCTGGTGGACGGGGAGCGAGAGTTGCTTGTCGGGGTTGGGTGCGACCTCGACCGGCCAGTTGTCGGAGCCGAGCAGCATCGGATCCTTGGCGATCAGCCACTCGGCGGCCTTGACGCCGATGCCCGGGCACGACTTGACGTAGCGGGCATTGTCCTTCGCCCAGAGCTTGCCCCAGCCGGTGTTGATGATGACGGCATCGCCCGGCTGCAGGGTCACATTCTGCTTCTTGAGCGCGCCCTCCAGATCCTCGATCGTGATCTCATAGCTGTCGCCGAGCGTCTCGACACCCTTGAAGCCGGCGACATCGATCAGCACGCCGCGCGTGATCAGCGCGCCGACATTGTGGACGCCGAGCTTGGTGAAGCCCGAGCGGCTCGCGTTTTCCGCGACCTTGAAGCAATTGTACCAGCTGTTCTCATGGGTCTGGTGCGCGAACCCGTCGAACTGCGTCCCAACCTGCCCGATCTCGGAAATGACGAGCTCTTCGTTGCTGCCGCGGCGATTGGAGAACTCGTTCATGAATGTGCGCTTGACGTGCACGTCGAAGCGCCGCGTGCCGAAGAACGGCATGCTCGCACCGAGCACCTGTCCGAGCTCGATCACCTCGCCGGTCTTGATCAGCTTGACCGCGTTGAGCACGGCCTGCGGCTTCATGTGGTTGGCGGAACCGCGCTCGTCGCCAGCGCCCCATTTCGACGGGCAGCGTGCGTTTTCCGGCGGCGGGGTCCAGCTCGGCGCTTGGGCGAGAGCCGCCGTGCCGCCCACGAGCATGGCCCCGAGCACAGCGCCGAATGCGATGCATTGCATGGTGTCCTCCCGGTGTTCTGTTGGTCCGGACACGGTCCGGCTTGATCAGAATGCGCTCCGGCGCCGTGTCGTTCAAGCGCCGGTTGTGGCGCTCGGGACCAGCACGCTCGACCGGATCGGCCCGCGCGAGTGAGGGGCGCCGGCCCGCCCGATGCGGCTAGAGAAAGCTCTGCGGGTCGACGTCGATTTCGAGCTTGATATTGCCCGTGCGCTTGGGCGCGGCGGCGAGCCAGTCCCGCAGATAGCTGGAGAGATCGAAGGCGCGGGGAGATTTCACCAGCAGGCGGAAGCGGTAGCGCCCGCGCATCACGGCGAGCGGCGCTTCCGCCGGTCCGAGCACGCGCACCTCGTCAACGAGCGGTGACGCAGCGGCGAGGCGGCGCGCATAGGACTCGGCGGCCGGGCGCTCGCCGGCCGAGATCAGCAGGCCGGCGAGACGGCCGAACGGCGGGTAATGCGTCCTTTCGCGCAGATCGATCTCGCTCGTGTAGAACGCATCGCGATCGGCGGCCACCAGCGCCCGCATCACCGGATGTTCGGGCTGATGCGTCTGCAGGTAGCCGATACCGCGGCCCGCCTCGCGTCCGGCGCGGCCGGTGACCTGATGCAGCAATTGGAACGTGCGTTCGGCCGCGCGCGGGTCGCCGTTCGCCAGCCCGAGATCGGCGTCGATGACGCCGACGAGATTGAGCTTCGGGAAATGGTGACCCTTGGCGACGAGCTGCGTGCCGATCACGATGTCGAAGCGCCCTTGCGCGATGTCGTCCAGCTCTTCGCGCAGGCGCTCGACCGATTCAACGAGATCGCTGGACAGCACCAGGATGCGGCTTGCAGGAAACAGCTCCGCCGCCTCCTGCTCCAAGCGCTCGACTCCCGGACCGACGGCGACGAACGAGTCGGTCGCCTGGCATTGCGGGCACTGCGCCGGCAGCGGCATCGAGAAGCCGCAATGGTGGCAGACCAGCCGGCGGCGGAAACGGTGATCGACCAACCAGGCGTCGCAATTCGGACACGCGAGCCGAAACCCGCATTGTCGGCAGAGCGTGAGCGGCGCATAGCCGCGACGATTGAGGAACAGAAGCGCCTGCTCGCCGCGGGCCAGCGCAGTCCGCACCGCCTCGGCTAGCCGCGGCGCGATGAAGCGGCCGCGTGGCGGACCTTCGGCCCGCAGGTCGATCGCTTCGATGGCGGGAAGATGCTGGTTGCCGAACCGCTCGGGCAGATGGACCCGGGCATAGCGGCCGCGCCGGGCGTTGACCTCGGTCTCGACCGAGGGCGTCGCCGATACCAGCACGATCGGGATGTCGGCGCCCCGCGCGCGCACCACCGCCATGTCGCGCGCATGGTAGCGCGCACCGTCCTCCTGCTTGTAGGCGGGATCGTGCTCCTCATCGACCACGATCAGCCCGAGATCGCTGTACGGCAGAAACAGCGCGGAGCGGGCGCCGACGATGACGCTCACCTCGCCCGTGGCGACTGCGCTCCAGGTGCGCGCGCGCAGGCGCTGCGACAGCTGCGAGTGCCACTCGGCGGGGCGCACGCCGAAGCGCTCGGCGAAACGGTCGAGGAACTGCGTGGTCAAGGCGATCTCGGGCACGAGCACCAGCGCCTGCCGTCCGCGACGGATGATCTCGCTGACTGCGTCGAAATAAACCTGCGTCTTGCCGGAGCCGGTGACGCCGTCGAGCAGGGTGACGCCATAGCCGCCCTTGGCCACGGTCGCGTGCAGCGCATTCGCCGCCGCGCGCTGCGCCGAGGTGAAGTCGGGCGGCGAAAAATCCGGATCGGGCGCGCGCGCCACCGGATCGGGCGGCAGCACCACGCTTTCCAGCGTTCCTTCATCGACCAGTCCGTCGATAACGCCGGGCGAGACGCCCGCCCCCTCGGCAACGTCGCCCTTGCCGCGCGCAAGGCCGTCGGCGAGGAGCGCGAGTACCCGGCCGCGCGCAGCCGTCATCCGCTTCGGCGCGGAACCGGCGAGGCGCACGCCGACGCGCTCGCGCGCGGGACCCAGATGCTCGCCCATGCGCAACGCCATGCGCAGCACCGTGCCGCGGGCGGTGAGCGTGTAGCCGGCAACCCAGTCGATGAATTTGCGCAGTTCCGGCTTGAGCGCCGGCAGATCGAGCTTCTCCTCCACGTCCTTCATGCGGTTGTCGAGGCGAGGATTGGGGTTGACGTTCTCCGCCCAGACCACCCCGGTCGCCACGCGCGCCCCGAGCTGGACGCTCACGAGGTCGCCGGGCGCCAACGTGAGCTCTTCCGGCACCCGGTAGGAATAGGCCTGATCGAGGGCGACCGGGAGGAGGACATCGACGACGCGTCTGGCCATATGCGATCCGGCCGATTGCAAGCGATTAAGAAAGAGTGAAGGAAGGGGGGAGATATATGGTGTCATGTCAAGCGCAACACCCGCTCCCGATCTCACCCTCGCCGCCCCCGATGTCGCCCGCGAATTCGCGCGCTGGCTCGCATACCTGTCGGCCGAACGGCGGATGTCGCCGAAAACGGTGGAGGCCTATGAGCGCGATCTGCGCCAATTCCTCGGCTTCCTGTCCGGCCATCTCGACGGCCGGGTGACGCTGTCGGCGCTGTCGCGCCTTGCGCCGCTCGACGTGCGCGCCTTTCTCGCAGCACGACGCGCCGATGGCATCGGCAGCCGCTCGCTGATGCGCATGCTCGCGGGCGTGCGTTCCTTCGCGCGCTTCCTAGAGCGTAGCGGCAAGGGCAAGGTGGGCGCGCTTGCCGCCGTGCGCACGCCGAAGACCGCGAAGACCCTGCCGAAACCGCTCGCGATCGCGGCCGCCAAACGCATGACCGACACCGACTTGCGCGCCGGCGAGGAGCGCGACCCCTGGATTCTCGCCCGCGATGCCGCCGTGCTCGCCTTGCTCTACGGCTCGGGCCTGCGCATCTCCGAGGCGCTGGGCCTCAAGCGCAGCGACATTCCAACGCCCGGGGGCGGCGATGTCATCACCGTGACCGGCAAGGGCAACAAGGCGCGCATGGTGCCGGTGCTGGCCAAGGTCGCCGAGCTCGCGGCGGACTACATCGCACTCTGCCCTCACCAGCTTCCCCCCGACGGTCCCTTGTTCGTCGGCGCCAAAGGCGGCCCGCTCTCCCCGCGCATCATCCAGCTTGCGATGGCACGCCTGCGCGGCGCGCTCGGCCTGCCGGAGAGCGCGACGCCGCACGCGCTGCGCCATTCCTTCGCAACGCACCTGCTGGCGCGCGGCGGCGATCTGCGCGCGATCCAGGAGCTGCTCGGCCATGCTTCGCTGTCAACGACGCAGATCTACACCGCCGTCGATACCGAACGGCTGCTGGAAGTCTATCGCAGCGCTCATCCGCGGGCATGACCGCCCGCGATGCGCACCTACCCACCCGTTGCACGACAGCGGTGACATGCTAGCCTCCTGGCGACATCCGGAGGGGATACATGCGGCGCCGGCGCATTCTTGCTCTCGCCGCCGCACTCGCGGCGGCAAATTGCTTGCCGGCCGCCGTGCGGGCGGAGGAGCGACCTTCGCCCGAGAGCATGGAGGCTGCACAAGCCCTGTTCGCGCTTCTGTTCGCTAACAGCTTCGCCACGCTCAACGCACTGGCGGTGGAAACATCCTGGCCCGGCATCGAAAGCGCTCTGCGCGCGCAGCGGCCGAACATCGAGCCGGCAACGCTCGCCGAGTTGCGCAAGGAATTCGAGCGCATCCGTCTCGCGCGGCTATCCGAGGCCGTGAAGGACGTTCCCGCGATCTACGCGCGCCATCTCAGCGCCGACGACATGCGCGTACTGGCCGCCTTCTACGGCACCGCGACCGGCGTAAGGATGTTGCAGGCGATGCCCAAGGTCATGCCCGAGGCATTCGCCAGCGTGCTCCCGCGCATGCAATCCATGCTGGCGGAGACGCAAGGACTCGTTCCTCAAGCTGCTGCGCGAGCGGGGCCTGCTCGACTGACGGCGAAGCAATCGTTCCGAACGACCGCTTATCCGTCGACATGACGAAGGTGTGACGGACGCTGCGTCGGCTTGCCGCCCCCTTTGCGAAAGCGACCAAGTTCGCTACATCGTCTTCGGACGAAGCTCGGAGGGCGACATGAGTCATGGTGTGCACGCGGTCCAGCATGAGGTCGAGCATCATATCGAGCATGAGGAACACGGGCATGGCGGCGGTCGGAAAAAGTCACTGGCGGAGAGCGCGAACAAGCAGATCGCGCTGCTGATCTCGGTGATTGCACTCTTCCTGGCGTTCGCCGAAACCTTGGGCAAGAGTTCGCAGACCGAAGGCATTTCGCTCAACATCAAGGCGTCCGATACCTGGAATTTCTTCCAGGCAAAGACGATCCGACAGACCACGCTCCGTACCGCCGCCCAGGCGGTTACGGTCGAAGCCAGCACCATTGTCGATGAAGCAAGAAAAGCAGCATTGCTCAAGCAGGCCGACGACTGGATGAAGACGGTAGCGCGTTACGAATCGGATCCGGCGGAAAAGGACGGCCGCAAGGAGCTGCGGGCGCTCGCGGAAAAGTACGAGCACGCCCGCGACACCCACCTCTCGCGCTATCATCATTACGAGTTCGCGTCGGCCGCCTTTCAGATCGGCATCGTGCTGGCATCAGCGGCCGTCATCACGGGCATGATGGCGCTGGTCTACGTGGCCGGCGGTCTCGGCATCCTCGGACTGGCCTTCATGGCGCTGGGATTCTTCAATCCTGACTATCTGCACTCCCTTCACCTGATCTGACGGCGGTCAGGCTGCCTGCATCCGCCGCCGGATGCGCGCGAGCAGCCGCAATGTCCGGCCCGCGCGCCGGGGACCCACATTCGAAAGAAGGTCCTGAGACGGCGCTTGATCGGGTCGATCAGACCGTGCGCCCAGCCCAAGCCTGCCATCACTCGGTCGTAGAGCCATCGAAACCACGGCATCTGCAGGAGTTTTGGCTGCGTCAGATCGAAGATGAATGCCGTGACGCCGACGCTGAGCATCTTTGCGAATACAAGCACGCCGAGCGCACCGAGCCAGTAGCCGCGCGCCAGCTCCATAACCCGAGAAACTTGAGCGGCAGGAGCAGCAGCACCGGCACGATGAACACGACGAGCGTGGCGGCGGGCGGCAGGCGATCGATCAAGGCCGCGAGCCCTGCCGTGATGACGCGCAGCGGAATGCGCGCAACGATCCAGGCAACGATCGGAGCGAGATGGCTACAAGCCACGCTTCGAACAGGAAGACGAGGGCCAGCAGGATCAGGAGCGGTCGGAGCAGGCGGCGCATGCCTATACCTAAAGTGCGGCGCCGGACAATCCCAGCGCTCGAAGGATGGCGGGAAGCACGCGCAGGACGCAGATCAGAACGAGCATCTCCCGACCGGAGCCGGCCCTCCCCGTGGCCTCACATATGGATGGCGCGCTTGTCCACCGCCAACGCCGCCTCCTTGACCGCCTCGGTCAGCGTCGGATGGGCGTGGCAGGTGCGCGCGATGTCCTCGGACGCCGCACCGAACTCCATCGCGACGGCGGCCTCCGCAATCATATTGCCGGCATCCGCGCCTACAATGTGCACGCCGAGCACGCGGTCGGTGTTGGCGTCGGCGAGGATCTTCACGAAGCCTTCGGTCTGCAGGTTCACCTTGGCGCGGCCGTTGGCGGTGAAGGGAAACTTGCCGATCTTGTAGGCAGTACCAGCCTGCTTCAATTCGTCCTCGCTCTTTCCGACCGAGGCGATCTCCGGATAGGTGTAGACCACGTTGGGGATGACGTCGTAGTTCACATGGCCGGACCGCCCGGCGAGGTTCTCGGCCACCGCCACGCCTTCGTCCTGCGCCTTGTGCGCCAGCATCGGACCGGCGATCGCGTCGCCGATGGCGTAGATGCCCGGCACATTGGTGGCGTAGCGGGCATCGACAATCACACGTCCCTTGTTGTCGGTCTTCACGCCGGCCTCTTCGAGCCCGAGCCCCTCGGTAAAGGGCACGCGACCGACCGACACCAGCACGACATCGGCATCGATTGCTTCCCCTGCGCCGCCGGCGGCGGGCTCGACCGTGGCCTTGAGCTTGTTTCCCGAAAGCTCGACGCCTGTCACCTTGGACGACAGTTTGAATGTGATCCCCTGCTTTTCGAGCAGGCGCTGGAATTGGCGGCAGACCTCGCTGTCCAGTCCGGGCAGGATGCGGTCGAGAAACTCGACCACGATCACCTCGGATCCGAGGCGGCGCCACACCGAGCCGAGTTCGAGCCCGATCACGCCGGCCCCGATCACAAGAAGCCGCTGCGGCACCTTGTCCAGCACCAGCGCACCGGTCGAGGATACGATGCGCTCTTCGTCGATCTCGACGCCGCGCAGGCGCGCTACATCCGAGCCGGTGGCGATCACGATCGCCTTGCCTTCAATCGCCTGGCTGGTGCCGTCGGCGGCTTTCACCTCGACCTTGCCGGGTCCGGCGATGCGACCGAGACCCGCGAAGGTATCGATCTTGTTCTTCTTGAACAGGAAGGCGACACCTTTGACGTTGCCGTCGACCCCCTCGTCCTTGAATTTCATCATGGCGGCCAGATCGAGCTTCGGCTGACCGAGCTTGATGCCCATCTTGTCGAACAGGTGGCCGGATTCTTCGAACAGCTCGGAGGCGTGCAGAAGCGCCTTCGAGGGAATGCAGCCGACATTGAGGCAGGTGCCGCCGAAGGTCTTGTCCTTCTCCACGACAGCCACTTTCATGCCGAGTTGCGCTGCGCGGATGGCACAGACATACCCGCCGGGACCGGAGCCGATCACGATGAGGTCATAGGACATGCATCACTCCGAACTACCCGTCGTCACCACAAGCCGTGACGACATCACAGATCCAGCAAGAACCTTGCCGGATCCTCCAACACGTCCTTCACCCGCACGAGGAACGTCACCGCCTCGCGGCCATCGACGATGCGGTGATCGTAGCTGAGCGCGAGGTACATCATCGGCCGGATCTCGACCTTTCCGGCGATAGCCACCGGACGTTCCTGGATCTTGTGCATGCCCAGAATGCCCGACTGCGGCGCGTTCAGGATCGGTGTGGACATCAGCGAGCCGTAGACGCCGCCATTGGAGATGGTGAAGGTGCCGCCCTGCATCTCCTCGATCTTGAGCGTGCCTTCGCGCGCGCGCCGACCCATATCGGCGATCTCCTTCTCGATCTGCGCCAGAGATTTTCGATCGCATTCGCGGACCACTGGAACGACGAGGCCTTTCTCGGTCCCGACCGCGACCCCGATATGATAGTAATTCTTGTAGATCAGGTCGGTACCGTCGATCTCAGCGTTGACGGCGGGGATTTCCTTGAGCGCCTGCACGCAGGCCTTCACGAAGAATCCCATGAAGCCGAGCTTGACGCCGTGCTTCTTCTCGAACAGCTCCTTGTACTGATTGCGCAGATGCATCACCGCGCTCATGTCGACCTCGTTGAAGGTCGTAAGCATGGCAGCCGTGCTCTGTGCCTCCTTGAGCCGGCGCGCAATCGTCTGGCGCAGCCGCGTCATCTTCACGCGCTCTTCGCGGGCGGCATCATCCGAGGGCGACGGCGCGCGCACTTGCACAGCCGCGGCCGGCTGGGCAACCGGCGTCGGGGCGGCGGCGGCACGCTCGATCGCCGCCATCATGTCGCCCTTGGTCACGCGCCCGTCCTTGCCGGAGCCGGGAACGGTCGAGGCATCGATCCCGGTCTCCGCCGCCAGCCTGCGCACCGACGGAGCAACCCGCGCGTCGTCTGCCGGCTTTGACGCGGTTTCCGGGCGCGGCCGCGGCTCTTCTTCCGCCGCGTTGATGGGCGCGGTGGTGTCGGTCTTCTGATCTGGGCGCCCCAGCGGGGCGGGCGTGCTCTTGCCGGGAGCGCCTTCGCCTTCCTTGATCTGCCCGAGCAACGCGCCGACGGCGACCGTCTCGCCGTCCTTGGCTGCGATGTCGCCGAGCACGCCGGCGGCAGGCGCAGGCACCTCGATAGTCACCTTGTCGGTCTCGAGCTCGACCAGCGGCTCGTCGACGGCAACCGGATCACCCGGTTTCTTGAACCACTTGCCTATGGTCGCCTCGGTCACGGATTCGCCGAGTGTGGGCACGCGGATGTCAGCCATGATGCGAATGTTCCTTGCGGTCGTGCCCGCAGATGAAAGACGATAGACGACGAAGGACTGACGACGGATGAGCGCAAATCCTCGATCGTCTGTCGTCCGCCTTCCGGCCTCTGCTATCCAAGCGCCGCGTCCAACAGCGCCTTGAGCTGCTTGAGATGCAGCGGCATCTGACCGACCGCCGTCGCCGCCGCGGCGGCACGGCCGGCGTAGATCGGCTGCTTGTTCTTGGCGCCGAGCTGTCCGAGGACCCATTCGAGATACGGCGCGATGAAAGAGTACGCGCCCATATTGCGCGGTTCTTCCTGGCACCACATGAATTCTGCCTTCTTGAAGCGACCGAGCTCCTGCAGCAGCGCTTTCAGCGGAACCGGATAGAGTTGTTCGACGCGCAGGAGATAGACGTCATCGATGCCGCGCTTCTCGCGCTCCTCGTACAGGTCGTAGTAGACCTTGCCCGAGCACATCACCACGCGCCGGATCTTGTCGTCGGCGACGAGCTTGATCTTCTCGCCCGCGCGCATCTGGGCATCGTCCCAGAGAAGACGATGAAACGAGGTATCCGGCCCCATCTCATCGAGCCGCGACACCGCGCGTTTGTGGCGCAGCAGGCTCTTGGGCGTCATCAGGATGAGCGGCTTGCGGATGTCGCGCTTGAGCTGCCGGCGCAAGATGTGGAAGTAATTGGCAGGCGTGGTGCAATTCGCGACCTGCATATTGTCTTCGGCACACATCTGAAGGAAACGCTCCAGCCTTGCCGAGGAATGTTCCGGCCCCTGTCCCTCATAGCCATGCGGCAACAGGCAGACGAGGCCGGACATGCGCAGCCACTTGCGCTCACCAGATGAGACGAACTGGTCGAACACCACCTGGGCGCCGTTGGCGAAGTCGCCGAACTGCGCCTCCCAGAGCGTGAGCGCATTCGGCTCGGCGAGCGAATAGCCGTATTCGAAACCGACCACCGCCTCTTCGGACAGCATCGAATTGATAACTTCGAAGCGAGCCTGGTGCTCGCCCACGTGATTGAACGGGACATAGCGGTCCTCGTTCTCCTGGTCGATCAGCACCGAATGGCGCTGTGAGAAGGTGCCACGCTCGGTATCCTGGCCCGAGAGCCGGACCGGATGCCCTTCGATCATCAGCGAGCAAAATGCCAGCGCCTCGGCCGTCGCCCAATCGATGCCCTCGCCGGTCTCGATCGCCTTGCGGCGGTTTTCCAGGAAGCGCTGGATGGTTCGGTGGGCGTGGAATCCCTGCGGTATGTCCGTGATCTTCTGCCCGATCTGTTTGAGCATCTCGAGCGGCGCGCCGGTATGGCCACGGCGCGGGTCGTCGGCGTCGCGTGCCGCCTTGATGTCGGCCCAGCGGCCGTCGAGCCAATCGGCGCTGTTGGCCTTGTAGCCCTGGCTCGCTTCCAGTTCGGCATCCAGCCGCGCGCGCCAGTCCGCCCGCATCTTCTCGACTTCGCCCTCGGTGACGATGTTCTCGCTCACGAGCTTCTTGGCGTAGATCTCGCTCGTGGTCGGGTGCTTGCGAATTGCCTTGTACATCAGGGGCTGGGTGAACGACGGCTCGTCGCCTTCGTTGTGCCCGAAGCGCCGGTAGCAGAACATGTCGATGACGACGGGGCACTGGAACTTCTGCCGGAACTCGGTCGCGACTTTCGCGGCATAGACCACCGCCTCGGGATCGTCCCCGTTCACATGGAAGATCGGCGCCTCGATCATCTTGGCGACGTCCGACGGATAGGGCGACGAACGCGAATAGCGCGGGTAGGTGGTGAACCCGATCTGGTTGTTGATGATGAAGTGCACGGAGCCACCCGTGCGATGGCCGCGCAACCCCGACAATCCGAAGCACTCGGCGATCACGCCCTGCCCGGCGAAGGCGGCGTCGCCCGAAATGAGCAGCGGCATCACCATCGTGCGGTCTTCTCGGGTGGCGCCGAGTTGATCCTGCTTGGCGCGCACCTTGCCCAATACCACCGGATTGACGATTTCGAGATGTGATGGGTTGGCGGTGAGCGAAAGATGCACTCGGTTGCCGTCGAACTCGCGATCGGAAGAGGCGCCGAGATGGTACTTCACGTCGCCTGAGCCCTCCACCTCGTTGGGCGTCGAGGAGCCGCCCCTGAATTCATGGAAGATGGCGCGGTGCGGCTTGCCCATGACTTGTGCCAGCACGTTGAGGCGGCCGCGGTGGGCCATGCCGATGCAGATATCCTTCACGCCGAGCGCACCGCCGCGCTTGATGATCTGCTCCAGCGCCGGAATCATCGACTCGCCGCCATCGAGACCGAAGCGCTTGGTGCCGGTGAACTTCAAGTCGGAGAATTTTTCGAAACCCTCAGCCTCGATCAGCTTGTTGAGGATCGCGCGCTTGCCTTCGCGGGTGAACGTGATCTCCTTGTCCGGCCCCTCGATACGCTCCTGGATCCAGCCCTTCTGAGCCGGATTGGAGATGTGCATGAACTCGACGCCGAGCGTTTGGCAGTAGGTTCGGCGA
>JGI12053J15887_10000062_pt1 | contig 31062 bp, 30 predicted proteins | sample MedBloCAOM1_O3_FD_15887 | JGI IMG/M metagenome (IMG submission 15887)
CGACGAGGCGAAGAGCGGGCTCGTCACCCTCGACATGGGCGGCACTTCAGCGGATATCGCCTTCATCGAAGGCGGCGCGCCGCTCGAAGTGACGGAAGGCACGATCGCGCGCCGGCAGGTCGATGTGCCCGCGCTCGATATGACCACGATCTCCGCCGGCGGCGGCTCGATCGCCTGGATCGACGGCGGCGGCTTTCTCAATGTCGGCCCGCAGAGCGCCGGCGCCGATCCCGGACCGGCTTGCTACGGCCGCGGCGGCACGCGGCCGACGGTCACCGATGCCGATCTCCTCTGCGGTTACCTCAATCCGGATTATTTCCTCGGCGGCGCGCAGCAGCTCGAGGCCGCGGCGGCGCGGACAGCGCTCACCACGCACATCGCGGAGCCGTTGACGATGGACGTGCTTGCGGCAGCCGCCGGCATTCGGCGCATCGTCGACATGCGCATGGCCGATGAGGTGCGGGTGTTTGCGGCGAAACGCGGCGTCGATCTCTCCGCTTTCACGCTGCTCCCGTTTGGCGGCGCCGGCGCGGTGCATGCCGCGGCTGTCGCCGGGGAGCTCGGCATGCGGCGCATCCTGGTGCCGCCGCGGCCGGGTGCGTTCTCGGCGCTCGGCCTCCTGTGCACCGACGTGGTGCACGACTACATCCGCTCGGAGCTGCGGCCGCTTGCCGAGATAGCAGCCGATCATGCCGAGGACATCTTCCGCCAGCTGGAAGCAAAGGCGCGGGACGAGCTCGCTGCCGAGGGCATGAGCCTCGCCGATGCGCGTTTCGTGCGCGAGCTCGATATGCGCTACACCGGCCAGGGTTACGAATTGCGCACGCCGCTCGACGGATCGTTGGGCAAACGGCTCACAGCCGCCGCGCTCGCCGCCGCGCGCCAGAAATTCGACGAGCGCCACGCCCAGATTCACGGCCACGCGGCGAAGGAACGCCCGGTGGAGGTGGTGAGCTATCGCCTGCGGCTGCGCGTAGCCGTCCCCAAATACGAGCCGTGCGAGGAAACGGCGCCGTCATCGCCGCGCGCGATCGCTGCTGCGGTCAAAGGGAGCCGCAAGATGTTGATCGACGGAGTCATGGTCGAAGGGACGCTCTACGAGCGCAACCGGCTCGACATCGGCGCAACCATTGCCGGCCCCACCATCGTCGAGCAATTCGACGCGACCACGGTCATTCCGCCCGGCTGGAGCGGGCGGGTCGACGGCTATAGCAACCTGATCCTGACGCGAGGGTGACGATGGACGCCATCACGATCCAGATCCTGCGCAACAAGGTCGCGAGCCTGGTCGATGAAATGCACTACCATTTTTATCGCTCCGGCTACTCCACCATCATCCGGGAATCACGCGACTTCAGCTGCGTGATCCTTGACCGTGACGGGCGGCTGATCGTGGCGCCGCCGATGTTCTTCCATGCGCCGGTCTACCGGCACTTGGTCGGCCGCATCTTGCAGGTCTATGGCGGCGAGCGCCGCGCCATTCGCGACGGCGATGTGTTCGTCTCCAATCACCCCTATGAGGGCGGCCTGCCGCACGTCTCCGACATGGCCTTCGTCGCGCCGGTTTTTGCCGGCGGCGAGATCGTCGCCTTTGCCGGCACCATTGCGCACAAAGCCGACATCGGCGGCGCGGTCGCAGGCTCGACATCGGCCAATGCCACCGAGATGTTCCACGAAGGCCTGCTCATCCCGCCGATCAAGATCGTCGACGGCGGCATCGCGCAGACCGACATCGAGCACATCATCCTCGCCAACAGCCGGCAGCCGGCGCTGGTGAAAGGCGACGTTCACGCCCAGATTGCAGTGACGCAAATGGGCGCCGCGCGCGTGACGGAGCTGTGCGGCCGCTTCGGCGCCGGCACGGTCACCGATGCCTTCGCCGCCATCCTCAAAGGCGCCGCCGACGAATTGCGCGCGGCCATCGCCAAGTTGCCGGAAGGCCGATCCTCGGCCGAGGGTCTCCTCGACAGCGACGGCGTCGTGGTCGACAAGCCGCTCAAGCTCGCCGTCACCATTGCAATAAAGGATGGCATCGCAAGCTTCGACTTCTCCGACAGCGCGCCACAGGCGCGCGGCCCTGTCAACCTGCGGCCGTCCATGGTCGAGGCTTGCGTGTTCTATTCGCTCATCGGCTGCCTCGGACCGGACCTGCATTTCAACGACGGCATGCGCGATACGGTGCGCCTGACGTTCGCGCCGCGCACAATCACCAATGCGGAGCCGCCCGCCCCGGTCTCCAACTACCAGATGGTCAATCTCAAGCTGGTCGACGTCATCCTGGAGGCGCTCGCCCATTTCCATCCGGCGCGGGCGATCGCCAATGCCGGCTCGTCGAGCGCGCTCACCATTGCATGGGCCAACGGCCGGCCCGGCCAGTCGACCATGCAGTACGAGATCATGGGCTCGGCGTACGGCGGCGGCATGGGACACGACGGCACGTCGGCGACCGCGACGCATCTGAGCAACCTGCACATCACGCCGATCGAGATTCTCGAATCCGAGTTTCCCTGCCGCATCACGCGTTTCGAGCTGGTCGCGGATTCAGGCGGGCCGGGGCAATGGCGCGGCGGCCTGAGCCTCGAGCGCGAATACGAGCTGTTGGAAAACGCCACCGTCATCCGCCGCTACGACAAGAGCCGTTTTCCGCCCGGCGGGGTGAACGGCGGCAAGGCCGGGCGCGGTGCGGGTTTCGTCATCAGGCTCGGCACCGAGCGGGAATACGTCACGCCGGCATCGGGGCGCTACGACATGACAGCGGGCGAGCGCATCCTGTTGCAGAGCGCGGGCGGCGGCGGTTGCGGCGATCCGCGAGAGCGCGACCCTGCAGCGCTTGCCCGCGATGTGGCCGAGGGATATGTGACAGCGGAGGGAGCGGCAAAGGACTACGGCAAACAATAGCACGAGGGGATGGAGCATGGCGTTTTCCAGCTGGCGCGGCGTGGTCGGCATGATCAATCCGACGCTGCGACCGGGCGTGACCGAGGAGGTCATCCGCCTTCTGCCCGAGGGCATCGGCCTCATTCCCTTGTTCCTCAACGTCCGCCGCGGCACGCAAGACGAGTTCGAAGGGATGATGCCGGCCTACGAGGAGCAGGTCGCGGTGCTGGCCGACTACGGCTGCGATCTGATTCATCCGCACGGCGCGCCACCCTTCATGGTGCAGGGCCGCAAGCGCGAAGCGCAAATCGTCACGGCGTGGGAGAAGAAATACAAGACCCCGATCATGAGCGTGGCGCAAAATCATGTGAACGCGCTCAAGGCGCTCGGGGCCAAGAGCATCATCGGCGCCACTTATTTCCCGCCCAAGCTCAACGCCATCTTCGCCAAGTACTTCCGCGATGCCGGCTTCACCGTGCGCGGCATGGAAGGGATCGACGTGCCGTTCGACAAGGTGCAGGAGCTGGCGAGCCAGCAGGTTTATGCCCACATCAAGCGCAATTTCCTGAAAGCGAAAGGCGCCGATGCGATCTACATGCTCGGCTCCGGCTGGCGNACGCTCGACATCATCGCGACNCTNGAGCAGGACCTGCAGGTGCCGGTGGTGCATCCGGTGACGGCCCGCGTCTGGGAAATGCAGAAGCGNCTGCACGTGCGCGAGCCGCGGCAGGGCTTCGGCCATCTGCTCGCAGCCTTGCCGTGAGCGCGACGATGACCCGCAATGCGCCGCACGCCTTCGTTCTCGTCTGCGGCCTCTGCATCGCAATGACNGCGCCGCGNAGCGCGACGGCGCAATCGGTNGAAACGTTCTACAAGGGCCGCAGCGTCACCATGCTGGTCGGCACTTCNCCCGGCGGCATCAACGACATCTCGGCNCGCCTGGTGGCGCGGCATCTGTCGCGCTTCATTCCGGGCGGCCCCAACATCGTGGTCCAGAACAATCCCGGCGGCGGTGGCCTCGTCACCGCCAACCGACTCTATTTCAACTCGGAGAAGGACGGCTCGGTGCTGGCCAAGCTCGAGCGCGCCGTACCGCAGCTCGCCATCCAGGGCAATGCCAACGCCCAGTTCGATCCCGCGAAATTCAGCTGGCTCGGCAGCCTGTCGTCCTATGCGGACGACGCCTATCTCATGCTCGTCAACGCCACTCATCCCGCCAAGACCGTCGCCGATCTCAAGCCACCGGCTCCGCCGCTGGTGCTGGGCGCCGACAGCTCGGCGTCAAGTAACCTGATCTTCGCGGTCATCGCCAAGGAGGTGCTCGGCCTCAACGTGAATGTCGTGCGCGGCTATACCGGCGCGGCGCCGTTGTTTCTCGCCATGCAGCGCAACGAGCTCGACGGCCAGATGGTGGGCTTGAGCTCGGTGCGCACCGGCCAGCGCGATCTCTGGACCCGAAAAGCGTTTCGGCCGCTCATGGCCTTCGGCCGCACCAACCGGCACGCGGAATTTCCCGACATGCCGACCGGGCGGGAGCTCGCGCGCGATCCGGCGGCAGTTTCGCTCATCGAATTCGCGGAGCTTCCGTTCTTTATGGCGCTGCCGTTCGCGGCGCCGCCCGATATTCCGGCCGATCGCGCCAAGGCGCTGCAAACGGCCTTCATGGCGATGTGCCGGGACAAAGCCTTCGTCGACGAAGCGGAGAAGCTCGGCGTCGACATAAGCCCGATCGACGGCGAGGCGATCTTGAAGCTCTTGGCGCAGACCTCGGCCACACCGAAGGACGTCATCACGCGCTACAACACCGTCGGCGGGGAGAAGAAGTAGGTCACGTCTTCTCCAGGATCCGGTCCTGCTTGCCGAAATGATAGCGCGGCAAGGCGTCGAGATCGGTGCCGGTGACACGGATCACCCAGGCCTTCCGCGGATGCGCGGTCGAATGAATGACGCCGGGACCATAGGCCTTGGTCTGCCCGGGCCCGAGGCGATACTTGCCCGCTGCCTCCAGCACTGCGTGATCTTCGCTGTCGGGATTGACGCGGCGCCACTCCGTCATCTCGGTATGTTCTCGCGCATTGCCGTAGATCGCCCATGACGATCCGTGGCTGTGCGGCTTGCCGACCTTGTCGCCTTCCTGCACATGCGCCAGCACGTAAAAATCCGTTTCGAGATCGTGGTGAAGAACACGGCGGCCTGGCGGCATTTCGTCGCTGAACGTTGCGGCCACGAAGCCGGGATTCGACAGCAGCCGGCCAAGCCGCTCGGCCATCTGCGGCAAGGCGCTGGGTAATTTCTCTGCTTTTAGGATCGCGCGGCTTTCGGCGCAGAACTCGTCGAGCGAGTACACCATGATCGCCTCCATCCCGACCCTTTCCTCCGGTTTGTTGCGTCGCGTTTTCTTCGGCGAACCGTAAGGCCACTTCGCCGGAAAACGCTTTAGTACACCAAATCCGAAATTTACGCATCGGCGATGTCCAGGTACGATGACGCCAACCAGAGGCAACGACAATAACCTGGAGGAATGAATGTCCGGATTGGCTGGGTTACTCGGCTGCGCGGTCGCGGCGAGCTCGATGCTTTGGTCGCTGCCGAGCCAGGCACAAGAACCATATCCGTCCCGGACCGTGAAGATCGTGGTTCCGGCAGTGCCCGGTTCCACCACCGACACGCTCGCGCGCATCGTTGCCGATCAGCTCAGCCAAAAATGGAGCAAGCCGGCGATCGTCGAGAACATCCCCGGCGGAGCGATGAACATCGGCGCCGGTAACGTCGCACGCGCGGCGCCTGACGGATACACGCTATTTATCGCTCCACCCTCCCCGCTGTCGTTCAATCACCTGCTCTACCGCGACCCCGGATACGATCCGGCCAAGTTCGTGCCGATCACCATGCTGGCGAAAATTCCCAATGTCCTGGTGGTCCGCAAGGAGCTTCCGGCAGCGACGCTCAAGGAGCTCATCGACTACGGCAAGGCCAATCCCGGCAAGCTCTCCTATGCCACGCAGGGCGTGGGCTCCACGGCGCATCTGTCGGCGGCGCAGCTCGAGGTCCAGGCCGGTATCAAGATGGTGCACGTGCCCTATCGCGGCGCACAGCCCGCCCTCACCGATGTGGTCGCGGGCCACGTCGACATGTTCTTCGATACGCTCGCGACCTCGGTGCCGCTTTATCGCGACAACAAGGTGAAGCTCATGGGTGTCGCCGACCTCCAGCGCGCCGGCACGGCACCCGACGTGCCCACCCTCTCCGAAGCCGGCCTGCCGGGCTTCAAATCGATCACATGGTTCGGCCTGGTCGCCCCGCCGGCCACGCCAGCCGGTTTGGCCGAGAAGATCAATCGCGACGTGGTGGAGATTCTCAAGAGCAAGGACGTCGGCGACACGTTGCGCAAGATTTCGCTGGTCGCCGGCGCCACGTCGCCGGCCGAGACCACATTATTCTTTGCCGAAGAAACCGCGCTCTGGAGCAAAGTGATCAAGGAAGCAGGTATCGAGCCGCAGTAGCAACGCTACGCTGTCAGCAGCCCGGCGTCGCGATACGCCTGCAACGCGCCGGGATGGAGCGGCACGCCGCCGAATTCGAGCGCCGCGCGCCCCTGCGAGCGGAGCGGCTGGAACAGGTCGTTCATTCCCGCGAACAACGGATTGCGGCGAGCGAGCTCGTCGCCACCTGCGATGATCGCCGCGACCGCCGCTCGTATCGTCGCCGCCGGGACCCGCGGATGCGTCACCAGCACATTGACCACCGCGACCTGTTCGACGTCCCCAGCGAGCCCGCGGATGGCACCCCGCCGCATGACGGCACGGCGATAGAAGGGAACGGCTGCCATCACGGTCTCGAGCCCATCGCCGTCATAGGGCAGCACGCGCAGCTCCATGCGCTGCGCAAGCGCGGTCATGACCGCGTTGGGGATCGGACATTGGAATTGCGCGTCGATCTCGCCACGGGCGAGCGCTTCTGCGCCGGCGGCGAAGTCGAGATAGATCGGCGAAATGTCGGAAAGGCTCAGGCCCAGCGCACCGAAGATGACGTGAGCGTGCTGCACCATGCCGCTGGTGCGCGGCCCGATTGCGATCCGCTGCCCCCGCAGGCCGGACACCGATCGGATCGGCGATTGGGACGGCACGATGAAAAACAGCGGGCCCGCATTCATCGGCGCCGCCATGGCGAGATCGATCGACTGTGCGAATGGCGGCTTGCCGTTCTTGGCGCGACCGATCCAGTTCGAGGCCATGAAGCCGAGCTCGATCTCGCCTGCATTGAGGCGATTGGCATTTTCCGTGCTGGCGGATTTCGACTCCAGCACGTCCACGCGCGCCGCGGGCGACGCCGCTTCGAATAGCGCCTTGAGCGCGTGTCCCTGGCTGTGGAATGTGCCGTCACGTTCGGACGTGCCGATTCGGATGATCATGGACAGGTCTTTACGTCCTCGGTCGACTTGCGCGCTTTTGTATCATGGTATTGGCAAGAATGACGCTGTAAGCCGCGAGCGGCTTGATCTTTCCCCAGCCCAATCAAGGCTCGAGCGTTTGCGAGCCGTCGGTTTCCCCGCCGGAATCTGATATGAAGTTGATACGAGTGTCGAGTAGCGTGACCAGTGCGGTGGACACTAGCAGGGCACCCATTCAAAGGATCGCAGGCATGTTCCTCCCCTTTGCACCGCTTGTCCTCGGCTCCCAGCTGGTCATTGCAGTGGCGGACGGGGTACCCACCATCGACATTCAGAAGACCTGCAAGGCCGCGGCCGTCGTCACCGCCGGCCCGTCGGCGCAAACCGATATCAATATCTGCGTATCTTCCGAGCAGAAGGCCCGCGATCAACTGGTCAAGGATTGGGCGCAATACGCGGCCGCCGACAAGACCCGCTGCGTGCAGGCGGGGCCGAGGGTCTATCTGCCGAGCTATATCGAGTGGCTGACCTGTCTCGAGATGGAGACGGCCGTCAAGAAAATGCGGCAGGAGCAGAAATCTCAGCCACGCTAGGGCATTTTCCGGAAAACCTGCCTCGGACTTGATCCCGGGGTGGGGTACCGGTTTTCAACGAGAAAATACCACCACTACCTCTGCGAAGACGTTTCTTCGCAGAGGCGCAATGCACTGCGCGCAACGCCGCGCTCAGCCGACGTAGGCCGCCCGCTCCTGGGCCCGCGCTGCGGCCTCGCCGGTCGGCTTGGCCGGCAACTGCAACACCGTCGCCTCCTGGCCTTCGCACAGGAACGTCAGCAGCATCGTCTGCCCATCCGGCAATTCCAGTGCATCGTGGTGCATATGGGGTTGCTGTCGATTGATCTGACGGAAGATCGCCGTCTTGTACGGTGCGGGTCCGACGGCGCCGTACACGCAAATCCCCGAGTCGAAGGCGAGCTCCGTGCCGGGAAGAACGCAGACGGCCGTGGTCGGGTCACCCGGTGCGGCAAAACCGCGCGTGCCGGTGCCGAAATTGCTCGTTCGAAGCTTGTCGCCGACACTCGCGGGTCGCGATTTGACATGCATCAAGCTGTAGTCGCACATCGTGCTACTCCTTGGTTCAGCGTCCGCTGTAGTAACGCGCGGACCTGATCCGAGTTCATTCCCGCAAGATGACATTTGGCTGAGGCAATCTGCATGGCGCGCCGCGCGCCGAGACGCCTGCCCGGATAGCAAACTGCTGCGACCCGACGAGGGACAGCGCAGCGCCCCGTACGACCCAAATGAAACGGTAATTGAGCTGGCGAGCCGGCGCGATACCTGCGCCGGGCATGCGAGGGCTGGGCATGCGGGGGCCGAGATAGCCGTGATCTCTCTCCAAGTCATGCGTCCAAGTCATGCGTGTTTAAGTCATGCTTCCAAGTCATGCTTCCAGGCATTGTCATCACCGCAGCGTCGGCAATGCAGATCCAGCCCTGGTTCCGCAACCAGGCGAAACGCAGTCACTTCCGGCACCGCCAGATTCCATCGCGCATGGCGACGTTCGCGGAAGCATTTTCGTCGATCTGGGCCGCCACTGCCGCGCTCGCCGCCGCCGGCAGCTGGCTCGCCGCGATCACGACGATGCTTGCGGTCGGTACGCTGATCGGCGCGCGTTGATCAACCCGCGGTAACTTTCAGGGCGGCTTGCCGCTGGTCGCGGCGCGGCCGATTTTGGCGGCCAGGTGGATGGCCGCGCGAATGCGCACGTAAGTCGCACAGCGGCACAGATTCGTCATCTCTCGATCGATGTCGCGGTCGCTCGGGTCGGGGTGCCGGCTCAGCAGGTGTGCCGCGGCCATGATCATGCCGGATTGGCAATAGCCGCATTGCGGCACGTCGAGCTCGACCCAGGCCTTCTGGACCGGATGATCGGCGGTCGGGGACAGGCCCTCGATGGTCGTGATGTGTTTCCCTCCCGCCATCATGACCGGCATCACGCAGGTCCGGACGGGAGCGCCGTCGATATGCATCGTGCAGGCCCCGCACGCCCCGATGCCGCAACCGAACTTGCTCCCGGTGAGACCGAGATGCTCGCGCACGACCCACAGTAGCGGGACATCCTCCGGTCCACCGAACTCGGCCGGACTGCCGTTGACCAGGAATTTCACCGACATCGTGTCGAACCTTTCAGTGCGCGCATCGCCGCTCAGGCCTGGAACGCGTCCGCCGGAAGCGGCATCACATCGAGNCGCCGGCGGGTGGCATGCAGCANCGCCTGCGCGACCGCGGGGGCGACCGGGGCCAGCATGACCTCGCCCGCCCCCTGCGGCGGNCGATCGCTTGGGAGCACGATCGGCACGATCTCCGGCATTTCGTCGATGCGAATGAGCGGATAGTCGAAGAAGTTCGACTGATCGGCGCCGCCGTTCGAGAACGTGATCCGGCTCTTGAGCGTGTTGGTCAGCGCAAAGCCGATCCCGCCCTCGATCTGCGCCTTGAGCGTGTTCGGATTGACCGCGAGGCCGGCATCGAGCGCGCAGACGACGCGTTTGACGGCCAACCGGCCATCGACGCGCGCAAGCTCCACGACCTCGGCGACATAGGTCTTGAACCGTCCGCCGCGGCCGATATAGCAGTTGTAGGCGATGCCGCAGAACGTATCGGACGGCGTTCCCCAGTTGGATGCTTGCGCGGCTGCATCGAGTACGCGCAACGCCAGCGGATCATCGGACAGCAGGTTGCGCCGATAGACATATTGGTCGATGCGCGCGCGCTCGGCGAGCTCGCTGATGAAGCTCTCCCAGAAGAATACGGCCGCCGTCGAACCGACCGAGCGCATGAAATAGACCGGGATCGGCAGCGGCGTGTCGATCGTCTCCACGAGGAAGTGCGGCAGCCGATAACCCTGATTGTAGATGCCGTCGACCATGCTCTCGTCCCAGGCGCCGTCCGGCGTCTGGTCGAGCCAGCTCTTGCGCGTCGCCGCGAACAGGGACTGGCCGGCGACGCGCGCATGGATTGCGAGCGGATAGCCGGCGGCGTCGAGGACCGCACGAAAGCGGCCGCCCGCGTTCGGCCGATAGACGTCGTGCTGCATGTCCTCTTCGCGCGAACGGATGAGCTTGACCGGGCGCCCGACCGCCTTGGAAGCATGAACGGCCTGCACCACGAAGTCGGGGACGATCTTGCGGCCGAAGCTGCCGCCGAGAAACGTGACGTTGACCTTCACGTCGTCGGCGGCGCATCCGACCGCATGCGCGACCGCCTCCTGGCAGGCCGTGACCGACTGGATCGGGCCCCAGACTTCGACCTTGCCGTCGTGATAGCTCGCCGTCGCGTTGACCGGCTCGAGCGGCGCATGCGCGATGTGGGGCAGCATAAAGCGTCGCTCGATGATCGACGCCGCGCGCTCCTGCAGGACCGCTTTCGGCTCGCCCCGCACGAGCGCAGTGACGCCCTGCTCGGCACTCAATGCGGCCTCCAGCATGGCGTCGATCTTGGCGGTCGAGAGATCGCCCTCCGTGCCGCGATCGAAGACGACGTCGAGCGCAGCGATCGCGCGCCTGGCCTGCCAGAATTGATCCGCGACGACACAGACCGCGTTGTGGCGCGGCGAAGGCGCCACATGCGGATGTTGCGAGCCCGCATCCTCGTTGGCGATCGCCAACGCCGGGATCTTCACCACGGCGCACACGCCTGGCATTTTCAAGATATCTGCTTCGTTCCGAATCTCGACCACCTGTCCGGTGAAGGACCGCGCGGTCGTGATCGCGGCAGTGAGCATTCCCGGAACGACGACGTCGATACCATAGATCGCGCTGCCGTCGCACTTCGCCGGCGTATCAAGGCGTGCCACCGGCTTCCCGATCAGTCGAAATCGGCTCTTGTCCTTGAGCGGCGGCGCCGCGCTCAACGGGAGCTTGGCGGCTTCGGCGACTAGCTCTCCATAGGACAGCGTCTCGCCGCGTGGATTGATCACGGCGCCGCTTTCCGTCCGGCACTCCGAGACGTCGATGCGCCACTTGGCCGCCGCGGCTCGCGTGAGCACGTCGCGCGCGGCGGCGCCAGCGGTGCGAAGGCGCTCGTAGAGCGCCGTGGTCGACATCGAGGCGCCCTCCTTCTGCGCGGGCGCCTCCTGCCGGAAGGCGATCTTGTAGGCCGCGCGGCCGGTCACGAACCGAACCTTGACGCGCTCCCAATCGGCGTCGAGCTCTTCGGCAAGAATTTGCGGCAGTACCGTATACGACCCCTGCCCGACCTCCGGCTGCGACAGGGCGAGCGTGACCTCGCCGTTCGACGCGATAATGATCCAATCGGTGATCTCGACGTTGAGCTCGCCTTTGCGCTCCGCCGCATGGGATGCGCGCACGAGGATCGGCACCAGCAAGGATGCAGTCGTGAGGGCTGCTCCGCGGAGCAGGAAACGGCGCGAAACCGGCGGCATGGCGCGATCCTTGTTCCGCGCAGCCAACGACGATCCGGGGCTTTGTCCGCGCTCGGTCACGCAGTTGCTCGGCGGTGCCAGCTTAAGCGGTCCACGTTGAGGAAGCTTTAATAGATTGATCGAGCATGAGCCCTCGGCATCACGCCGGCAACGCCCAATCTTCCATCTTCAGCCCCGACACCCGGGCGAATTCGCGTTCGTTCGACGTCACCAGAATTGCGTCGCGCCGTCGCGCCTGCGCCGCAATAAAAATATCGTAAGGGCCGATGGGCGTGCCGAGCTTGAATAGCGCTGCCCTGATGTTCCCCGCCTCGCGGGCGTCCTCGGCATCGAAAGGCAACACCGTGATCGGGGCGCCGAGGAAAATCGCGAGTCGATCCTCGTTCTCCGCGCGCCGGTCGCTCTTGGCGGCGCCGTATTGCAGTTCGAACATTACGATCGCGGGAACCGCAATGACACCGCGAACGAGCTCGAACCGGAAACGTTCGATCAGCCGCGGGGGGTGCTTTTTCAACACCGCGATCACGACGTTGGTGTCGAGGCAGTGCATCATTCGAACGAAACATCGTCCTTCGGCATTGGCGGCTGTTCACGCCCTTCTTCCATGAACGGAATATCCCTGTAGCGGTCGAGTTCCGCCAACCATGTCTCCACATCAAATTCCATCGGCTCCAGCAGCACGCCGCGTCCCACCCGGCGCACGCGCACTTCGGTGCCGGGCATGCGGAATTCCTTCGGCAGTCGCACCGCCTGACTGCGTCCATGCTTGAAAAGCTTCGCTGTCCCTCTGTCCGCCATAAATGCGTGACCTCAAACGAATGATAGATATCTGAGATAGATATCATTCGTTTGCGCATTCGTCAATGCGAATGTGGCGACTATTCACTTTACGAGCGGGCAACCGCCCTCCGATAGCGGACGGAACGCCCTATCGGCGGGGATGGTCCCCGTTATCCGAAAATAGTCCCAGCGGCCATTCGATTCCTGAGGAGGCTTGGTTTCGAGCACGTACATCGGGTGCGTCTTGCGGCCATCGGGGCGGATCACCCCGTTCCCGAACGGCACATCGTCCGTAGGCATATCCTTCATCGCCGCAACGACACCGCGCCCATTTTCGACATCGCCATCGAGCTTCGCGGCAATCTTCAGATAGTGCAGGACCGCCGCGTAGACGCCGGCCTGCATGTCATTCGGGAAGTTCTTGCGCGGATGACGTTCCGAAAAGCGCTTGGCCCAAGCGCGGGTCGCATCGTTGAAATCCCAGTAGAACGGATTCACCGCGACCAACCCTTGCGCCTCCTTCAGCTGATGGCATTGCGCTTTTGCGGCCGATTGATCCGGAGAACAACCACCTGATCTCCGGTCTCGACCCGAAGCTCGGCGTCATCGAGGTGCTTTTTCAGCTGCATGAGCGCCGGGCCGGCGTTGCCAACCAGTGCAAATAATTAATTATGATAATTAATTAATCAACGAATATCTTGTCGGGCTCGCGACCACCTTCATTGAACGTCACGGGGTAATAGCCTTCGAACTCCTCCTTGACGCGATTGAACGGCAAGTCGGACCAGAAGCCNTGATCGCGAAGATATTCCATGCGGAGGTTCTTTGCGGCGTCGTACTCCTGTAGAACGGCGTCGGAAACGCCATCGAATTCNGTCGGCAGGACACCGAACCGCGCGCACAGCTCGCTGTTGAAGACCGCCGCGGCTTTGACCCATTTGCCGTTCAGTTGCAGCAAGGTGTAGCCATGATGCAGGAACACCTCCCGACCGCCCATCGCCCGCTTGAGCTTGTCCGACGTAAAGTGATTGATCACATCGCTGAGACCGATTGCAGATGGGATCCCCGCCGCCCGAGCCGCGGCCGCAAGCAGGATGGCCTTGGGAATGCAGAACGCCTGCCCCTCGCGCAATACCGTGCTGGCCCTGAAGGCCTCGGGCTCGAGCCGAACGGAGAATGGATCGTAACGGACCTCGTCTCGGACTGCGTAAAAGAGCCGAATGGCTTTTCTGATCGCGGCCGTCTCGGTGCCGACGACTCGATCGACGAAGCCGCGGACGGCGCCATTCTCGCAATCAAGAAACGGCGTCGGTGCAAGATAGGCGGGGTCTGGCTCAGGCAAGCCATAGGGCGTGAAGATCATTGAGCTCTCCTTCTCCNGCGACCGGCACGGGATCGCTATTCTTCGCCCAGAATCACGCTCCCATCCGGCGGATCCGCGTACAGCATTTCCACGANCGCGGCGCGGGCGGCGAGCACGGCTCGCTGATTGAGGTAACCTTTATCGGTGATCTCGTTGTGGTCAACCGAGGGAGGCGCATCGAGAATGATGGCGCGGCCGACGCGGTTGGAGCTTCCCCGGCATGGCGATTGTGGGCGGCAAGCCCGGCGACGAATGATTTCATAGGCTACAAGATCAAACGGCTCCAACATGCCATCATGACCGAGCTCGAGACGATCTTGCGTCCGTACAACCTTCGTCCCATGGATTTCGCCATTCTCAATATTGTCGGCGCCAATCCCGGGATCCACCAGGGCGGCGTTGCGGGTCTGCTCGGGGCGGAGCCGCCGGCCGTCGTGCTGGCCTCGGACCGTCTGGAATCCGCCGATCTGCTCGCGCGCTATTCGGATCCCACGGACCGGAGACTGCGGGCGTTGTATCTCACCCAGAACGGCAGCAAATTGCTGCCGCTCGTGCTCAAGGACGTCAACGCGCAAGAACGAAAATTTCAGCCGGCAATTCCGACCAGTCACCCTGCCAATTTCGACAACGCGTTGGATCGGCTATTGCGAACCTATTCCATCCTCAAGTGAGCCCAGCTTTGTGGGCGGACCCGAGGGTTCGCTACCCACCAAATCTTCATCGAGGGCGGCGGCCGCTCTACCGACGCCGCTCTCTACTCCTCCGCCGCCATCGCCTCGATCTGGACGTGCGCGCCGGACACCGGACCGGGTCCTGGGATCGCCACGAACTCGGCGGCCGGCAGATCGCGACCGACCCCCGAAAAGAATGCTTCCCGGATCTCTTCGTAGATCCACAAGTCCGCCGCGTGCCGCAGGTAGACCGTGGTCCTGGTGAGGCGTTCGAGCGGCAGTTGGGCTTCGTCGCACACAGCCGCGAGAATGCTCCACGCCGCCCAGCATTGCGCGGCAAAGCCCGGCACATGCTCGAAGCGCGCGAGGTCCTCCACGACGCGCCGGCCTATGGGATCAGCGAGATCTCGCGCGTCGCTAACGAGCGCGCCCGCGGCGTTCAAGCCCAATATCCCGGCGAAGAGATAGAGCGGTCCCACCTTGACCGCCGCCGGTCCCGCGAACGGCGGATCGCAGGGCCAACGAAATTCCGCGGCGGCGAGAGCGGCGCCGGGAGCGACCGCGGTCGGCTCGATCTCGATCAGCGTGCCGCGGTGCCCCACTTCGTTGAAGCCCGACACGACCAGCGCCGGGGGATCGTCGGGGAAAAAATGCGCGTGCACGCGATGAAAGGTCCCGAAGTCGCGGATGTCCTGCAGCATGACGGCGACGTGCTTGATGTCACGCATGCCGAGACCCTGCGCCGCCAGGTTCTCGCGGATGCGCTCGTAGACGAACCAGGTCTGCGCCGCGATCGGCCCTTGCCGGCTGTCGGGATGGCTGCGGCCGGTCGCCAGGAAACGCCCTTCCTCGGGGATGTCGGCAAAGCCGGCGATGACCGGTGCGCCTGCCTTGCGAGTTTCGATCGGAATATGCCCGGCCAGGAACACGAGCGGCCCGCAGCGCACCGCCTGCGAATAGAAGCCGGCGGACGGGAATTCCCGGTTGTCGAACGTGCGCGTGGTCGCGCGCTCCGGAAACAGCGCATTTTCGCCGGGCACGACCGCGAGCGCATCGAGCCCGACCGATCGCCCGAAGCGGCCGACCATGTCGGCGACGCCAAGGCAGCTGCTCGGGGCCGGCACCTTCTGCCAAGCCATGCGGGTGCGCTCGTAGACCGGGAAGAGCCGCTTGTCGCGCAGCCAGATGTGCTGGCGCAACACCTGCATCTCGTCGGCGCCGGCAGCTTTGATGACGAGGTCGAGATTTTCGTGTGCGGCCCAGCCGTCGACGGCAAATTCGCCTTCGGCCTGATCGACGATCGGGAAGCCGGAAAAGCCGTTCTCACGAAACGCTTGCGGCAGATCGCCGAAGCGCCGGTCGCGATCCATCCTGCCGCCGCGGACGCCGCCGATGAAGGCGAGACCGTTCGCCACCACCGCCGCCGGATAGCCCCGCGCGACCGGGGCAATGCCCTCGACCCGAACGACACGGCGCGTCATCGCCTTCTCCTTGCACTGTTGGAACGGATTGGCGCTCGTTTCACGAACGCTTCATTCTTGTTGCGTGTCACGCTTATCACCCTGTCACTCTTGGAACGCCCGCTCGCGCAGCGCCTGCAGCCCGGGCGCACAGATGGCGATCACCAGCACCGCGGTGAGGATCAAAAACGTGAGACTGATCGGTCGTTCAACGAACACGACCGGATCGCCGAGCGAGATCAAGAGCGCACGCCGCAGGTTTTCCTCGATCAGCGGACCCAGGATGAAGCCCAGCAGCAGCGGCGCGAGTTCGCAGTTGAGGCGGTAGAACATGTAGCCGAGGAACCCGAAGGCGGCGCCGATCAGCACGTCGCCGGCGTCGTTGTGGATGCTGTAGAGGCCGATGCAACAGAACAACAAAATGGCCGGATGCAGCAGCCGGTACGGCGCCGAGAGGAGCTTCACCCACATCCCGATCAACGGCAAATTGAGGATCACAAGCATGGCATTGCCGACCCACATGCTGGCGATCACGCCCCAGAACAGGTCCGGCCGCTGGATCATCAGTTGCGGACCGGGCGTGAGCCCCTGCATCATCAGCGCGCCGATCATCAGCGCCATGGTGCCGGTCGAGGGGATGCCGAGCGTGAGCATCGGAATGAAGGCGGTCTGCGCCGCCGCGTTGTTGGCGGCTTCCGGGCCGGCTACGCCTTCGATCGCGCCGTTGCCGAAGCGCTCCGGCGTCGAGGAGATCTTCTTTTCGAGCGAATAAGCCGAAAACGACGCCAGGATCGGGCCGCCGCCCGGCAGCACGCCGAGCACCGAGCCGAGCGCGGTGCCCCGCAGCGCCGCCGGCAGCATCGCCTTGAGGTCGTCGAGCTTGGGCCAGAGGTCCCGAATGCTGTAGGCGACGTTGCGTGTCGCCTCGCCGCGTTCCAGGTTGGCGATGGTTTCGCCGAGCCCGAACATGCCCATCGCGACGACCGCGAAGTCGAGCCCGTCGTTGAATTGCGTGATGTTGAAGGTGAAGCGCGCAGCACCGTTGTTCATGTCGATGCCGACCGTCCCCAGCAGCATGCCGAACACGATCATCGCCAGCGCCTTCACGATCGAGCCTTGCGCCAGGATGACCGCGCCGACCAGACCGAACAGCATCAGCGCGCAATAGTCGGCGGGGCCGAAGGCGAGCGCGAATTCGGCGAGCGGAGGCGCCGCCACCGCCACCACCAGCGTCGCGATCGTTCCGGCGAGAAACGAGCCGAGCGCCGCGGTGGCGAGCGCCAGCCCGGCTTTGCCTTGGCGCGCCATCTGATAACCGTCGATCGTGGTCACCACTGACGACGACTCGCCCGGCAGCTTGACGAGGATGGCTGTGGTCGAGCCGCCGTACTGGGCGCCGTAATAGATGCCCGCCAGCATAATGATCGCAGAGGTCGAATTGAGCCCGAACGTCACGGGAAGCAGAACCGAAATCGTCGCGACCGGACCGACGCCCGGCAACACGCCGATGATCGTGCCCAGCACCGCGCCGACGAAGGCGTAGAAAAGATTGGCAGGCTGCACCGCGACCGACAGCCCCAACGCCAATTGCTGCAGAAGCTCCATCGGTTCAGACCGGCAGGAAATGCAGCGGCAGCTTGAGGCTGTAGAGGAAGATGAAAGCCGACGCGCCGACGAGCGCGATCGCCAGGACCGCCACCTCGATCGGCCGGAAGCGGCCGCCGGCGAGCCGCGCCAGCACGATGAGGAGCACGCCGGCGAGCGCGAAGCCCCATCGTTCAACCACGAGACTGAAAATCACCACGCCGGCGAGCACCGCGATCAGCGGCCGCGCATTGACCTCGCCCACCGGCTCGCTCGCAGCAAAGAACGAGCGAAAGAGCACAACAGCGCCGAGCAGCAAGAGCACGACGCTGAGCCACATCGGAAAAAAACCAGCGGCCATCCGCGCGGGCGTGCCGAGATCGAGCCGCGAGGACAGCGCGATGCCGCCGATTGCCACGCCGCAGAAGAACAGCCCTGACAGGAAATCCTGCGAATAGCGGATGTTCACTCCCTTCCCTCCCTTACGCTCGTATGGTCAATCCGCGGTCGCGCCGACGGCCTTCGCGATCGTCGTCCACCGGCGCTCTTCGGCGAGAATGAACTTCATCGATTCCTCGGGGGTCTGGCTGTCAGGCGAGAGCCCGCCATCCGCCAAGCGCGCCTTCACTGCCGGATCGGCCATCACTTTGACCATGACCGCGTTGAGCTTGTCAGCGATCGGTCTCGGCGTCCCGGCCGGGACGAAGATGCCCTGCCAGGAGCTCATCACCATTTCGGGATATCCGGCTTCGATGAATGTCGGCACGTCCGGCAGCGACGGATGTCGCTCGCGCGTCGCCATTCCCAAGACACGCATGCGGCCCGCCCGCACATGGCCGAGGATCGGCGGCAGGCCGGCGAACATCATCGGGATATGGCCGCCCATGATGTCGGTTGCGGCGGGTCCCGATCCGCCCTTGTACGGGACGTGAACCATTTTGAGCCCCGCCATCTCCGCAAACACCTCCATGGCGAGACGGTTCTGGCTACCGGCGCCCTGCGAGGCGAAGCTCACCTTGCCCGGCCGTTCCTTCACATAGGCCACCAGGTCCTTGACGTTTTTCGGCGGGAAATTGGGCCCCACCACAAGCAGCGACGGCGTGTTGCTGATGATAGAGATCGGCGCGAAATCGGTGATCGGCTTGACCTTGAGATCGGTGTAGAGCGCGGCATTGATGGTGATGGTGCCGACGTCCCCGAGCAGGATCGTGTAGCCGTCGGCCGGGGTCTTCGCCACGATCTCCATCGCCACGTTGCCGGCGGCGCCCGGCCGGTTCTCGATCACCACCGGCTGTCCCAGCAGATCCTGCATCTTCGGCTGCACCGTACGGGCGACATAGTCGGTCGTGCCGCCGGGAGTGAAAGGCACGATGAAGCGGATCGATTGGCTGGGATATTTGGCAGAGTCCTCCGCGGCCGGTGCGGCGTGGAGTCCGGTTGCGAATATCCCCGCGCCCAGCAATGCCGTGTTGAGTCCGCGTCGATTGATCATGGTGCTCTCCTTCATGGTCCCGGCAGGGCAATGGGCAATCCGATTTCATTCGCCTCCGGGCGCATAGACCCAAAGGTCGAGCAGAACCGAAACCCCCGGCGCCGGCATATGTCGCGGAACGCCAATGGCGGTGAAGGGCAACGGCAGGCCCGGCAGCATTTCCTGCCAGACCTCGAGCGCCGGAAAGAGCTCGTTGAGGTCGGTGTGAAAATGCTGGATGCGCACGACATTCTCGAGCGACGTGCCTGCGCGCTTGCAGATTTCGCCTGCGCGCGACAGGATTGAGCGCATCTGCGCCTTGATCGACGACATCAGATAGGGCTGGCCGGGATCGGGCCTAGCCTCGGCGACGAGCCCGTTCTCATCGAGCGCCATGAGCCCGGACAGGAACAAGAGATCCCCGGCTTTCACGCCGCCGGGAAAGCCGGCAAAACCGGTGAACAGATCGCCCGCAATCACCTCTTTGCGTGTTGCGCCTTGGTCGGTGAGCGCCAGCACGTTGATCTCGAGACGGGAGTGGAACTGCCCGACGCCCGGATTGGAGATGGGAATAATCGAGACCGCCGCGCGGTCGGCAAAGTATCGATGCCAGACCTGCAGGAACGGCGCGTAATCCTCGGGGTGGACGAGATAGACCTGCGCCTTGCAGACGCTCTTCGGCGATGATCCCGCGAGCGCAAGCGCGGGCAGAATCTTCTGCTCGATGACGTATTGCGCTTGCAGCTTGATGGGAGAGCCGCGCCAAAGGCTGCCGACCGCCATCTGTGCGGCCTCCGCCAGGCCGTCGCGCGCGGGCTCGCCAGGCTTGGCACCGGGTGTCATCCCGGCCACGAAGACGAAGTCGCCCGCCCGCAAAGCCGGGCAATAGCCCGAGGTCGGATGCGCATCGATGCTGGCCTCACGCAGCGGCGTCGGCGCGCGATCCTTGCCGGGCAGCACCGCGATCGCCTGCACGTTGATGTCGGCGTCGGGCACCGGCAGCGCATCGATCAGCATCGACGTGCTCGGCGGTACGCTCGGCAGACGCTTCGTCCGCACCACGTGATAGTGATCGACCGCGGTGTAGGTCGGGTAGTACTGGTCCAGGCGAACGACGTTCTCGAGACCCGTGCCGGCCGCGCGCAGCACGGCTTCGATGCGGGAAAAGATCAGGTCGGCTTCCTTCTGCTGTTTCGGCAGGCCGCCGTGGGGCAGCGCGGCGCTTGCGACGGCAGGGTCGAGCCCGCCGGGATAGGCCTGCGCCATGTGGCCGGTCGCAAACACCCACGGCCCCGCCGCCATCCCCTGCGCGTGGCAAATTCCGGCTTTGCCGACCGAGGTCGGCAGGATCGGCTTCACTGCGCTCATCACGCTCACGCCCGTCGTTGCTCAATCGGCCGTCGCGCCGACCGCCTTGGCGACGGCGGACCAGCGGCCGGCTTCGGCAGCCACGAATTTCGCGGCTTCCTCGGTCGAGGCACTCGCGATTGCGAGCGATCCGCCATCGGCGATACGGCTCTTGACCTCGGGATCGGTCATCACCTTCACCATCACACCGTGGAGCTTGTCGACGATCGGCCGCGGCACAGCGGCCGGGACGAAGATACCCTGCCAGGAGTTCACAACGAGATCGGGGAAGCCCGTCTCCGCCAGGGTCGGCAGGTTCGGCAGCGCGGGATGGCGCTCGCGCGTGGTCACGCCGAGCACCTTCATGCGGTTCGCGCGAACGTGCCCGATCGTCGACGAGATAGTCGCGAACATGAAAGGAATATGTCCGCCCATGACGTCGGCGGCGGCCGGGCCCGATCCGCCCTTGTACGGCACGTGGTTGATCTTCACGCCCGCCTTCTCCGCGAACAGTTCCATCACCAGCCGGTTCAAGCTCCCGCTCCCTTGCGAGGCGAAGCTGACTTTTCCCGGTCGCTCCTTGAGATAGCTCACCAGCTCCGCGACCGTGTTCGGTGGGAAATTCGGCGCCGTCACCAGCAACGAGGGCGTGTCGGCGATGATCGAGATCGGCATGAAATCGCGGGTCGGAACGACCTTCATATCCTTGAAGATGCTGGCATTGATCGCGATCGTACCGACGTCGCCCATGAAGACGACGTAACCGTCCGGCGCCGTCTGCGCGACCAATTCCATGCCGATGTTGCCCGCGGCACCGGCACGGTTTTCGATCACCACCGGTTGCCCCAACAACTCCTGCATCTTCGGCTGCACGATGCGGGCGAGGAAGTCGGTGGCGCCGCCGGGCGCGAACGGCACGATCATGCGGATCGGGCGCTCGGGATAGCCGCCCTGCCCCAGCGCCTGCTGCGGCATCGACCCGGCAAGCGCCACGCTCAGGACGGTGCCGGTCAAGACGATTTGGACCAAGACGCGAAGCATCCGATGCATTGTCATGACGACTCCATTCGCATGCTCGAATTGCCGATGCATTTTCATACGATCGCCGTCGCCTCGATCTCGATCATCCAATCGGGATGCGCGAGCCGGCGAACTTCCACCGCGGTGCTCGCCGGCAGCGCCTTGCCGAAATAGCGGTTGCGCACCGCGGCGTGGCGGAAGAACTCGTCGATATCGGTGGTGAAGGAGGTGATCTTGACCACGTCGTCGAGGGTGGCGCCGGCCGCCTCCAGGCAGAGCTTGATGTTCTCCCCGACGCGCTCGATCTGCGCCGCCATGTCGCCCTTCTCGACCACGTTGCCGGTCTTGTCGCGCGGAACCTGGCCCGACACGAAGATCTGGCGCCGGCCACCGGAGATGGACAGCACGTGCCAATAGAGCTGCTGGCCGCCGATAACCCGCGTCATCAATTCTTCCGGCTGGTAGCCCTCACGCAACACCGACATCATTCAACTCCCGATTTCTTCCCTTCACTTATTTCGTTGAGCCATGCATGGAGCGTGCCGCCCTCCCCGCGATCGATGACGCCGGTTGTGCGCGCGGCCCCACCTCGCGGTACCAGATCACGATGCCGCTGCCGAAGATGATGCCCGCGCCGACGAAGACGGCGAGATCGGGGATGTGCCCCCAGACCACGAATGCGACCACGATCGCCCATATCAGCAGCGAGTATTTGAAAGGCGCCAGGAACGCTGCTTCAGCGGCGCGAAAAGCGCCAACCTGCATGAGGTAGGCGCAGCCTTGTGCCGCGCCGAGAAACAGGAAAAGGCCCCAATCCCATGCCGACGGAGCAACGAAGCCGAACGGCAGCGTCGGCGCCGCGGCCAGGACCGTCGCACCGACGGTCACGAACACGACGGATTCGCTGGTTTCGGTCTCGACCACTTGTCGCGTCGTGATGTCGCGCAACGCCATGGCCACCGCCGCCGCCAGCGGGATCAACAGGGCAAAGCTCCAGGATGCCCCGAAGGGCGCGGCGATGAGCAGGACGCCGAGAAATCCCGTGACGACCGCTATCCATCGTTGCCGGCCGACGATTTCGCCGAGAAGCCACGGGGCGAGCGCCGTCACGATGATCGGCGCGGCAAAGCTGATCGCGCTGACCGTGGGCAGCGGAAGGAGGCTCAGGCTCCGGATCATCAGAAACGTTGCGAGGACGAAGAATATGGCGCGGCGCAGCTGTCCCGCCAGATCGCGCGGCTTGAGCTTCGCGAGCCCGGAGCGAGACTGCAGCGCAACCAGCAGCGCCAGAATGATCAGCCCGCGCAGGAAGATGATTTCCCCGACCGGGTAAGTCGCCGACAGCCATTTCGCCGTGGCGTCGCCGATCGCAAGCAAGCCGTTGCTCGCCACCATCAGCGCAATGCCGGTGCGCTGCTGTCGTATCTCCTTCGCGTCGTCGGGCAACGCAAGTGCATCGAGGGGCACATGGTCCGCCGCTGGTCGCGCCGTCGCCTCGGTCATGGCGTTGCCTCTAGGCGACCTTGCGTGAATGACGCACCAGCTTGCCGGCGATATTGCCCACCACGTCATTGCGCACGNCGTCGCTGACGATGTTGCTGACGATGTTGCTGCCTTGGAGCACCTCCTGCCACGGCACGTTGCGGATATGCATGCGNACCAGGGCTTCCGCCTCGTCGNCGTCGCCGGCCTTGATGGCCTGGATGATGTCGAGATGCTCCTGGTGGATCGGGCGCAGATCGCGGCGCTTGGAGAAGCTTCGACGCAGCCGGTTCATGTGCAAGCGAATATTGGTGACGCTGAGATTGGCGACCAGCTCGGCGCTGCCGGAGGCCTGCACTAGCAGGCGGTGAAACCGGTGATCGGCGGCCGCATATTTTCCTTTGGCGCCGAGCTCGTTAAGATTGGAATTGCTGAACCCGGCGAAGCAGACCTTCATCTGCGCAACGAACCGACGGTCGGGCTGCAGCGCGGCACGGCGAGCCGCCAGCCCCTCCAGCACTTCGCGCATCTCCACCAGCTCGAGGAACTCGCTCAGCGTCGGGACCGCCAAGTAGACCCCGCGGCGCGGCTGGATGTCGACAATGCCTTCCTGCTTGAGCTGGTGCAGGGCGAGCCGCAGTGGCGTCTTGCTGATCCCGAGCTGTCGGGCGAGACGCTCTTCGAAGATGCGCGCGCCGGGCTCGATGTTCCCGCTCTCGATCTCGTGCTGAAGCAGCTGATGCACCTGGACGGTGATGCTGTCGCGATTGATGCGGGTGATGGCCATCGGTGGGATGCACTGAAATCTGAAATTTCAGCAAGCAAACCACGAGACCGGAGCGGCCGTCAAGCGAGGCCCGAAGAGTCCCCGAAGGCCGGAGCAAAGCAGATCGCCTCTGCAGCGATGGCGGAGGCGCGGTTTCTCAAGATTTGGCGCAGAACGAGGCGAACTCGGGATCGCGATCAGGTGGTTACGGCCGGTTTTTCCGTGAAATCATTTTTGCCGGCACGGGCAGGCTATGACGCGGAACGACCTGCAACCCAATAGATGATCAAGGCGGCAATGGCCGAAGCCCCCAGCACGACGGCCAGCTCGGTGACCCCCATTCCTGAACCTCCAAGGTCGCGCACAATCGCCAAGGGACAATTGGTCCCGGGTCATGCCTGCGTCATCCACCCGAACGTCGGTCGCTTCAGGCTCGCAATGGGTTCATGACGGGCCCCAGCGCCCAAGGGTAAAACGCGCCGAGAAAGTCAAAACGACGGTGCTGGTACCGAGCGGACAGGTAGTGGTCGCGGGAGCGGCCTACTGCTCCACCGTAATGTTGGCGGCGCGGATCACACCGCCCCAGAGCTGGGCCTCGGCTTTCACGAACTCCCCCATCCCCTTAGTGTCGAGACTGCTCGCCTCGACGAAGATCGCTTTCAATTTCGCCTGCGCCTCCGGCGTCTGCATCGCGTTGACGATCGCGGTGTTCAGCTTCGCCCGGATCTCCGCAGGCGTCCTGGGCGGCGCCATCATCGAATAGAACGTGGTCGAGGTGAACGCTCTGACCCCGCTCTCGTCGATGGTCGGCGTCGCCGGGAGTTGCGGGAGATGCTTCAACGTCGCGACCGCGATGATTGCGACCTTTCCGACCTGGTGCAGCGGCAGGATGGTGCCGAGATCGCAGAACATCATGTCCACATGTCCGCCGGCGAGGTCGTTGACTGCCGGCGCCGCGCCCCGGTAGGGCACGTGGACGAACTTGACCCCCGACCTGCTCGCAAACAGCTCGGCGGTAAGATGCGAGGTCGAGCCGTTGCCTTGCGAGGCATAGCTGATTTTTCCGGGACTAGCCTTCGCGTGGGCGATCAGATCCGTGACGGTCTTTGCCGGCGAAGAGCTCTTCACCGACAGAACATTGGGAGCAACCGCCATGATCGCCACCGGCTCGAGCGCAGCCGGATCGTAGTTGAGATGCTTGAACAGGACGGCATTGGCGGTGATGGTGCCGGGAGGCGTGGCGAGAAGGGTGTAGCCGTCGGGCTCGGCCTTCGCGACCGCTTCTCCCGCGATGTTGTTGCTGCCGCCGGTTCGGTTCTCGACCGTCACCGGCTGACCCCACAGCTTCTGGAGCTGATCGGCGATGATCCGTGCCGACAGGTCGACGCCGCCGCCGGCGGGCGAAGCGCTGATAATCTTGATCGGCCGGCTCGGAAAGCTCGCGTCCGGCGCCTGTGCGCTCGCCGGCCCGGACAGCAGGATGCCGGCCAGCCCGAGCAAGCCAAAAAGACGACGGTCGAAGAGATGATGGGCGCGCGCCACGGTGACGTCCCCGCGAAGTTGGGATCGAGATTAGCGGGCGTTCCCGCACTCGTCGAGGAGGATGGATTGTCAAGGGCAGCAGCCGGCCGTATTGAAGATTGGCGTCGACCGGAATTGCTTTCCTGCTTCTACCAAGGAGATGTGCCGTGCTCGATCGTAAAGAAGTCAGCCCCAGTGACGAGCCCATCGTGAATTGGCCGCGGCCGGATTACTCACGAGTGCCCTATTGGCTCTACCACGATCCGAAGATCTACGAGCTCGAGCAGGAGCGCATCTTCAAGGGGCCGACTTGGTCGCTCGTCGGNCTGGAAGCCGAGATTCCGAATCCCGGCGACTTCCGCACGACCATGGTCGGCGGCACGCCGGTGATCGTCAACCGCGCGCTGGACGGCACGATCCACGCCATGGTCAACCGCTGCGCGCACCGGGGAGCGATCGTCCGGCGCGAGCTGCGCGGGAATGCGACAGACCACATCTGCATCTATCACCGTTGGTGCTACGGCCTCGACGGAAAGCTGCAGGGGGTTCCGTTCCGCCGCGGCCTCAAGGGCAAAGGCGGCATGAGTCCGGATTTCGACATGGCGGAGCATGGTCTGCAGTCGCTGCGAGTCGCGTCGCATAGGGGTGTAATCTTCGCCAGCTTCCATTCCGACGTCGAGCCGCTCGAGGACTATCTCGGACCGGTCTTCGTGCATCACCTCGACCGGCTGTTCGGCAAGCCGATCCGGATTCTCGGCTACCACCGGCAGCGAACATTCGGAAACTGGAAACTCTATCTCGAGAACAACCGGGACACCTATCACGGCAGCCTGCTGCACGAGTTTCAATCCACGTTCGGGCTCAGCCGCGTGACGCAAACCGGCGGCGTCAAGATGGACGCGCGCCATCGGCACAATCTGACGTGGTCGAAAATCGGCACCGACGACGAGGCCGAGTTCGCGGCCGTGTACAAGGACAACAAGGTGCACGACAGCAGCCTGAGCCTGCGCGATCCGAGCATGGTCAAATTCCATCGGGAGTTCGACGACGGGATCAGCCTCGCGATCTGCGGGCTGTTTCCGAACGCAACCATCCACCAGATCAGCAACAGTCTCGCCACGCGCCAGGTCCGCACCTTCGGACCCGGCGAGTTCGAGCTGTTCTGGACCCTGTTCGGCTACGCCGACGACACCGAGGAAATGACCGAGCATCGCCTGCTGCAGGCCAATATGGTCGGGCCCGCCGGGCTCATCTCGATGGAGGACGGCGAGGCGATCGAGATCACGCACCGTGCGGTTGCGGGCGAAAAGAGCGCCTGCTCCGTGATCGAGATGGGAGGCGGAGGTCCGATGACCGATCTCGACCATCGCATCACCGACGTGCCGGTGCGCGGATTCTGGTCGTACTACGCGGAGCTCATGGGGATAGAGCCGGAAGGGGCGGTCCGATGAACATTTCGTCCGTGAGGGAGGCCGCCGGCGATCTCATGAACGACTACTGCGAGCTGATCGACAGCGATCGCCTCGAGGAGTGGCTCGATCTATTTACCGAGGACGCGAGCTATACGGTGATCCCGCGCGAAAACGTCGAGCAGAACCTGCCCGCCGCCATCATCTTGTGTCCGAACAAGAACGTACTGCGGGACCGCATCTCGTCGCTGCGCAACGCCAACGAGTTCAATCTTCATTACGATCGCCATCTGGTCAGCAGCATCAGAGTGAGACCACACGCCGAGAACGTATGGCTCGTGGAGGCGAACTACGCGGTCTTTCAAACGACGCTCGAAGGGCAGTCGAAGCTGTTCAGCGTCGGCCGCTACCGCGACAAGATCAGGCTCGACGGCGGCACTCTGCGGTTTTGTGAGAAGTACGTCGTGGTCGACACGTTCTCGATTCCGACGTTGCTGGCCACGCCGCTGTAGATGGTTCACCCGCACCATCTCGAAGGCGTTCGACTAAATCAGGGGCTGCACTTGCACGCATGCCGGACTGTGTTAGGGTTTTTCTGACGCTGCGTGCAGATGCAACTAACAAGTTGAACAGAGCGCGCGACGCGTTGACGTAGTGCAGGCCGGGCAGTCACGTTTCAGCAGGAGAGCCGAAATGGAAAGACGTGCGTTTCTCAAGCGAGCGGGCGNGGGCATGGCCGCGACTGCGCTCGCCGCCCCGGCGATCGCGCAGACCGGCGCACCGGTCCGATGGCGGCTGGCGGCGAGCTGGCCGAAGAGCCTCGACGCGATGTTCGGAGCCGTCGAAGCCATGTGCCAGCGCGTCGCTCAACTGACCGATAAGAAATTCGAGATTCAACCGTTTGCCGGCGGCGAGATCGTGCCGGCGCTACAGGTCCTGGACGCGACGCAAAACGGCACCATCGATTGCTGCCACACGCTCACCGCGTTCTATGTCGGCAAGAACCCGGCCTATGCCTTCGATTCCGGCGTCGCTTTCGGCCTCAACAACCGCCAGCAGAATGCGTGGATGTATTACGGCGGCGGACTCGAGCTCATGCGCGACCTCTTCCAGAAGAGCGGCCTCCGGCCGACGCCATGCGGCAACGTCGGCGTGCAGATGGGCGGGTTCTATCGCAAGGAGATCAACAGCGTCGAAGACCTCAAGGGGCTCAAGTTCCGGATCGGCGGCCTCGGCGGCACGATCCTGGCGAAGCTCGGCGTGGTGCCGCAGCAGATTGCGACGGCAGACATCTATCCATCGCTCGAGCGCGGCACGATCGATGCGGCCGAATGGATCGGCCCCTATGACGACGAGAAGCTCGGGCTGCACAAGGTCGCCAAGTTCTACTACTTCCCGGGCTGGTGGGAAGGCAGCGCCCAGGTCACGCTGATCGTCAATCTCAAGCAATGGGAAGCCCTGCCCGATCTCTACAAGGCGGCGCTCGAAACCGCATGCAACGAGCAGACCCTGCTGATGATGGCGAAGTACGACGCGAAGAACCCCGAGGCGTTGCGGCGGCTCGTGGCCGCCGGCGTGCAGCTGCGGCAGTTTCCGCGTCCGGTCCTGGATGCTTGCTACAAGGCGACGTTCGAGACCTACGACGAGCTGGCCGCCAAGAACGCCGACTTCAAGCTGATCTACGAATCCTGGCAAAAGTTTTTGGCGGATTCGAATCTCTGGTTCCGGATCGCCGAGAACACCCTCGACAATTATCGCTACACGATGTCCGCACAGCCGCGATAGCATCGCGGATCAACAGGGCCGCAGCGAACTCCACGCCTGCTGCGGCCCGCAACCATTCCTCCTGACCGGGACGAACGATGCCGTCGCAAGGTGTAGGCGCACGGGTCCAACGCAAGGAAGATGCCCGGCATCTGCACGGCCGCGGCAATTTCGTGTCCGACATGATTCTGCCCGGACAGAGCGAGGTTGCTTTCCTGCGCAGCCCGATCGCGCACGGCCGCATCCGACGCATCGTCAAATCGCCCGGGACCGAGACCCAGGTGTTCGTCCGCACCGACCTTGATGACGCCGCGGCGATCGTCGCGCCCACGACCGTGCCGGGCTACAAGCTGTCGGAATGCCCCCCACTCGCGCACGAGAAAGTGCGCTTCGTGGGAGAAGCGATCGCGATGTGCATCGCGCCGACGCGTGCCGAGGCCGAGGATATCGCCGAGCAGGTCGAGGTCGAGTTCGACGAGCTGCCGGTGCTGGTCGACGCGCATGCCGCGCGGGCCGAGCCCACGGTCCGCGTCCACGAGGATTGGAGCGACAACCTCTTTCTCACGCTCAACTACGAGAGCGGCTTCGACGCCAAGGCCAAGAACGCGCCGGTCGTGATCCGACGCGAGGTCGCGCTGGCGCGCCAGGCGATGGTGCCGATGGAAGGCAAGGCGGTGCTCGCCCATTGGGACGACCGCAGCGACCAGCTCGTCGTCTATGCCTCGACGCAGGTGCCGCACATCATCCGGGTCGGCCTCGCGCAGTTTCTCGGCATCGACCAGGGGCGCGTGCGGGTGATCTCGCCCGACGTCGGCGGCGGCTTCGGCTACAAGGCCGTCCTGCAGCCCGAGGAGCTGTGCGTCGCGTGGCTGGCGCTGAAATTCCGCCGGCCGTTCCGCTACATCGAGGATCGCCGCGAGCATCTGGTGGTCGGCGCCAACTCGCGGCAACATCATTACCGGCTCACCGCCTACGCCGACGAGCGCGGCCGCGTTCAGGCGCTCGATGCCGAGGTCACCATCGACGGCGGCGCCTATTCGGCCTGGCCGTTCACGGTCGCGCTGGAGCCGGGACAAGCCACCGGCAACCTGCCGGGGCCGTACGGCTTCCGCGGCTATCGCTGCCGCACCCATTGCGTGGCGACCAACAAGCCCGGCTTCCTGCCCTATCGCGGCGTGGCGCGGACCGGCGTCTGCTTCGCCATGGAGCTGATGATCGACGCGATCGCGCGCGCGGTCGGCCGCGAGCCGTGGGAGGTCCGTCACGACAATCTCGTCGAGGCTGCAGCGATGCCTTATGACAACGTCACGCGCAAGCACTATGACAGCGGCGACTACCGCAAGGCGCTGGTGCTCGCGCGGGAAAAGATCGACCTCGAGGCCTGGCGGGCGCGACAGGGTCGCGGCGAGCCCGACGGCCGCCTGATCGGCATCGGCTTCGCCTCCTATTGCGAGCAGACTGCGCACGGCACCAGCGTGTTCTCCGGCTGGGGCTTGCCGATCGTTCCCGGCTACGACCAGGCGACGGTGCGGGTGACGCCGGACGGCGGGCTCGAGCTTCGTGCCGGCGTGCACTCCCACGGTCAGGGCATGGAGACGACGCTGGCGCAGATCGCGCACGAGGTCACCGGCATCGATATCGCCAATATCCGGGTCGTGCTCGGCGATACCGGGACCACGCCCTATTCCACCGGAACCTATGCCTCGCGCAGCATCGTCATGGCCGGCGGCGCGGTGGCGAACGCCTGCAACGCGCTCCTCCCGCGCTTCGTCGCAATCGGTGCGCATCTCATGCAGGCGGCCGTGAACACCGCGCGCTACGAGCGCGGCGAGATCGTCGGGCCGCAAAAGTCGGTCTCACTGCGCGAGGTCGCCGAAGCCTGGTACCTGCGGCCGCAGGAATTGCCGCCCGACGTCGACCTCGGCGGGCTCGAGGCCACGGTCGGCTTCCGTCCCAAGCGCGACAGCGGCGCGTTCAGCTATGCCTCGCACGCCGCCGTCGTCGCCGTCGACACCAGAATCGGCGCGGTCGAGATCCTCGACTACGTCATCGTCGAGGACTGCGGCACGCGGGTGAATCCGATGGTGGTCGAGGGCCAGACGCTCGGAGGCGCCGCGCAGGGCATCGGCACCGCGCTCTACGAGGAGAGCCCGTTCGATGCGAACGGACAGCCGCTCGCCTCGACCTTCGCCGACTACCTGCTGCCGGGGCCGACCGAGATTCCCGCGATCCGCATCTATCACCTGGAAACTCCGTCGCCCTACACCGAATTCGGCATCAAGGGCATGGGCGAAGGCGGCGCGATTGCGCCGCCCGCGGTGATCTTCAACGCGGTCAACGATGCGCTGCGCCCGCTCGGCGTGGAGCTGACCGAGACGCCGCTGACCCCGCGCCGAATGCTCGAAGCGATCGACCGCGCCAAGCCGCCGACGCCGGCGCGGACGGACGCCGCATGAAGGCCGCGCGCTTCGACTATGTGCGCGCCGGCGACATCGCCGAGGCCTTGGCCGCCTTGGCCAAGACCGAAGGCGCCAAGCTTGTCGCCGGCGGGCAATCGCTCGGGCCGATGCTGAACTTGCGGCTCGCGCGGCCTTCCGTCCTGATCGACGTGTCGCGGCTCGATGCGCTGCGGCAAATCGAGGATCTCGGCGGCGCTTGGCGGATCGGCGCCGGGGTCACCCATGCCCGCCTCGAGGACACGAATCTCGCAGGCG
>JGI12053J15887_10000063_pt1 | contig 30891 bp, 19 predicted proteins | sample MedBloCAOM1_O3_FD_15887 | JGI IMG/M metagenome (IMG submission 15887)
CGCTTCCGGCAATCAAATTCTGCTCGATGGTGTGCCACTCGGTACTTCCGCCGGCGAAAAAAATTTCGCGCAACTGTTAATCACTTCCGGTATTGCCAGCATCCACTTTTCTCCAGCGCTGACGCAATCGCAGTTCGCGCGTTTTGTTCGTGCGTTTCCAAGTGGCAACGCAAAACCATCTTCCTTGGCGGAACAACTTAAGTCCGCTCTCGCAGGCGAGACCGGCATCAAGATAAATGAGATTCGTTACGTTGCCGAGGATTCGTCGGTTGCCGGAATAAAAACCGCCGCAAATCTTGCCGCAAAAGTTCTTGGCGCCACCGGCGACAAATTCCAGGACTTGTTCAATGATCCTAACCGCTTGTTGCAAATGATTCTGGCTGCGGAAAGTTCCCGTGGCGGAGCCGGGGGCGGTCCTGGAGGCCCCGGTTCGAAAGGTAGTGGAGGGGAAGGGCCGTCCCGAGGCTCGGGCGGGGCCGATCTTTGGGAGTCTCGCGGTGGCGGTTCCGGTGGCGGAACCGGCTCTGGCGGTGGAACTGGTCCGGGGTTTGGATCAGGTAGCGGTTCTGGCGCGGGGGGCGGATCCGGAGCGGGTAGTGGAAGCGGTTCCGGCCTGGGATTAGGGAGTGAGACAGAATCCGGAGGAAACCAAACTTCGGGAATCGAGCCTCCCCCTTTGGGCCGGTGGCGATCCGCCTCGGCATTATTGAGAACGGAGGTGTCCGGGTCCCCTGAGTCAAGGTTGCCCCCGACCACTGTTACTCTTGGTGCCACTTACTCCGTGGCGGAAGAAGAAATCCGCTCTGTCTTAAGTTTGTTCTCGCAGCTTGGAAAGTCGCGCAAGAACCCGGACGCTCGCATGGATATGCCCACTTTCCAATCCAGGCTCAGCGCCATGCCCGTTCGCGCACAATATACGTTGCAGCAGGCCCTGGCCGGTTTGGCCGCCCAGGCGCCCACGGAAGCGCCAGACAAGCCCATGCTGCTCAAGCTTGCGGAGCACGTGGCCATTCGCTTCGCGCTCGATAGCTATGAGCGGGGCGAATTGCGCGTCAACGCCGTCAAACAGCTCCTGGATCGCATGAACACGGAGATTGAAGCCTTACGTAAGATACTTGGGGCTCAGGAAGAGATGATGGCCAGCGCCGGCCTTTCTGTTCAATCCCACACCGAACTCCTCGATCAGGAATTCTGGCAGCAAGTGCCGGAAGAAAATAAAAAAGAGGTTTTGACCTCCGAAGAGGCTTGGTGTGTACCCCCTCGCAATATTCGCGTCTACCTTGAAGATATGCTCCGTCGCGGCGAACTAAAAACTGTCAACGAAGTTCTTCTGAATTACGTCACTTGTATCGCGATGGAAGCGCCCGAAGCTCGAAGGACGATTGCGATCGGGATCTCCGATCTCGCCGAGCTTTATGGCAGCGGCGATGGCAGTGCGCTGATGGACGCAATCCGCCGTACAGGAAACCAGCTAGCTGTGGAACGCGAGCCGGAGCTGCAGATGCTAGTTGGGGCAACCTTTGTTCGTCTCAGCCAGGAGGCCGCAGCCAAGCGTTGCTATGCCGCGATTCATCAGGCCTTGGCCTCTCTCGAAAGCATTGAGATACAGCGTCCCGGTGCTACGCAGAACTTACGTCCCCGCATCGGCGCCGAAGAACGTCTCCCCGAATTCGTCGAAGAGGCTCTGCGCAACGGCCAGCTCCCCGACGGCTTGCCCGAGATTTTGGCGTTAATGCCGCAGGCCACCTTGCAATATCTCACGAACAGATTTGGACACTGCGGATTCCGCGAGGATTGTGAGCTCCTGGGTAACATGGCTCGCGGCCTCGGCGATGACGCGACTCATCGCTTGGTTGAAACTTTGCAGACCGCCCCTGCAACGGAAGCTGCCGAGGTTATTGGCCTTCTTAGTCAACTTGACCCTGATGCTGTCGAAAAATTGTTGCCTAGCCGTCTTGAACAATGGCCACGCTCCGCGCATGACCGCACCGTCCGTCAACTCTCTTCCGTCCCCGCTGAGCAGCGCGCCCGTTTGCTCGTGGCCCTTTACGATTTTCTCGACGTCGTGATTCGTCCGCTAGCTATCGACGAAATGGGCATGTCTGGGCGTCCCGAATGCATCGCCAAGCTTATGCATCTCGTCGACGACGACCAAACCCCCGGTTTCGCCCGCGTTAAAGCCACTGAGGCTTTGGGACGATTGCGTGCCACGCGCGCCGGCCATTCCCTCGAGCGCATTCTTGACGCCAAGCAGTTGTGGCGTTGGACCTACCCGAGTGAGTTGCGCATCGCGGCGGCGCAGGCCTTAATCCTGATTAACCCGCCTCTCGGAACTCAAAAGGTGACTAGCTGTGGAATCGATCACAAGGACTTGGCACTCGGACCGACGGACCCCGAGCCCAACGCTTCGGTCATCCGCCAGCGTCGTTATGCGCGCCTGAAACTTTCGCGCAACGTGATTGTCACCACGACGAACCTTCGAGAGAATTTCAGGTTGTCCATTCCTGAGTTAAATCTTGGCGGCGGCATCGGTTCCGGAGAGCGTAATCTGGCGCCTGGTTCGATCATCAATCTGAAAATATCTTCAGGCGTACGAAATATTAAAGCTCAAGCGATTGTTCGCGGCGCCCGTCCCCAAGCCATGGCTTTTGAGTTCGTGGAAATGGACTTGGAAGAGCGTTCGCGCCTGAGAAAATTGCTGCTTGAACTCGGCTCATTGCCCCCACCCGCTGCCCCCATCAATCGCACCCGGCGCCGCGGACGCATCGCCCTCTCCAAAAATTAAATCGCTCGCCGTATTGTCGCAAACGGTTCTGGCGTTCGAACTTTGCCACCTGCCCGTTACTTGACCCGCTGGACACATAGGACCTATGTACCATTGCACGGGACCGTTCTGGAACTTAGGGTACTAGAGAGGAAGTCCTATTACAGGACTCTCCGGTGCGTCATGAAAATAGATCCACACTCAGCCTCAGCTCGCGCTTTCGTCCGCAGCCTGAATATTCTCTTGAAGTTCGCGCGCCTCTACGGCTACGACCATAGTCGCACTATCGAGCATCTGGACATCGCTTGGCGTGAGCTGCAGGGGGCCATCCCCCCCGCCTCTGAATCCGGGCTGCTCCTGGGTGCTACGGGTTCACAATTATTGCTTGATGGCGTTCCGCTCGAAGGTGCTCCCGCGGAAAGGCAGTTTGCGCTGTTGCTTTCTACCGCGGGAATTGCCAGCGTTCAATTTTTTCCGATTGTGACCTATGAGGAATTGCGACGCTTCGCGCGGGCCTTTCCCACCAGCAAAGCCAAACCTGCTGAGCTGGCATTGCAACTTAAATCCGCTCTAGTGGGAGCACGCGGCTTGCGCATCAACGAAATCTGCTTCATCGCCACTGACGCGCGCCTGAAAGATGCAAGCGTTGCCGCGCAGCTTGCTGTTGCCTCGCTCGGCGATGCCGGTCAGGATCAATTCAAGCAGTGGCTTAACGATCCAAAAAAATTATTGGAGTTGATTGCAGCCGCCCAAGGTTCGCACGTCGAGGGTTCGAGTGGCCCAGGATCCGGTGGAGCAGCGGGCGCCGGCACATCTGTCGGCACGCGCCGAACAACGGCGACCGGTCCCGGAGTTCCAGGTACAGGAAATCCGGATGGCGATTTTGCAACCGGTCCGGGCCACGAACTTTCCACTTCATCCCCGGGTGGCGACGCCGGTGGTTACTGGATTCCCGCTGGCGCAGGCGTGCCAGAGGGCCTGGTCCCAAGTTATTCGAGCGGAAAAAGTGTCGCCCCCAGCGAAGCTGAGATGTTCAAAATTCTCGGCGCGCTCACAAGTTTTGGCCAGATAGCGTCCGGTCAAACTGGAATTGCCGGCGCCGGCACATTCCAACAACAGATTGCGCAATTGCCAGGCACAGCGCAGGCCACCCTGCGCCAGGCCATCGCCGGTTTGGCGTCCCAAACCACGCAAGCCAAACCCGATGAAACCATGCTGGTGCAGTTGGCCGAGCACCTCGCTATCCGTTTCGCCCTCGAGCAATTCGAGCATGGCGATGTAAAAGTCAGCGCCGTTCGCCAGATGCTTGACCGCATGAACCAAGAGATTGAAAGCCTCCGCAATATTCTTGGCGCGCACGAAAATAAAATGACCGACGCCGGAATTCTGGTGGAATCCCACCGCGAAATCCTCGACCGCCAATTCTGGGCCGCCGTGCCGGAAAGCGGTAAGCAAAGTGTTTTGCTTTCCGAAGATGCGTGGTGCATTCCACCGCGTAACGTGCAGTCCTACGTCGCTGGCCTGCTGGAAAAAGGAAACGTCACCGAAGCCATAGAGATTCTGCAGAACTATGCCTCCTGCGCCGACAGCGAAGAAGCCGATGCGCGCAAAAAAGCAGCTGCCGGTTTATCTGAGATGGCGGAACTTTACTCCAAAGCCGATCCAAGACTTCTTGGGGAAGCGCTGCGGCATGTCGGTCTTCGCCTGAGTGTCGAGCAAAATGCAGAAGTGCAAGGTACGGTCAGCGCTGCCTTCGTGCGGCTTAGCCAGGAAGCCGCATCCAGTCGCTCCTTTTCCGCCATGGAGCAGGCGCTCGAATTATTAGATGGCGTTGAAGCGCAGCGTCCGGGGATCGCGCGCACTTTGCGCGGCAAAATGGGCATTGAAGAACGCGTGCCCGATTTTGTCGATGAAGCGTTGCGCGCTCGCCAGGTTGCTGCCGGCCTCACTGGAGTCTTAAAACTTTTGCCGCAAGCAGCCATGGAACAGCTTTCCGCGCGTTTCAATCGCTGCAGTCATCGTCAGGATGCCGAGAATATCGCCAATCTGGCAGGTGATCTGGGTGAAGAAGGCCTGCAATATCTGCGCAGCACGCTGCGGGGTGGGCTCGTTGCCGAAGCCGTTGAAATGGTTGGCTTGCTTAGCAAGCTGGACCCACAAGCCGTGGAAGTGTTTCTGCCGGGTCGCATCAAGGACTTTGCACGTAGCGCCCAGGATCGCATTGTGCGCCAGATTTCCGGCAGTGGTGCAACGGGACGCTGCCGCATTTTGCTGGATATTCTGGACTATGTGGACCCCCTGGTCATGCCACTGGTCATCGATGAAATTGGCGTGTCCGGCGACCGTGAAGCGCTCGGCCGCTTGTTGACCATCGTCGACGGCGATTTGCCCATCGGCTCCGGTCAGTATCTACGCGTAAAAGCGGTAGAGGCGCTGGGCCGCATTCCTGCAACGGAATCCGTTGCAGCGCTGAAGCGTATTGCCAGCGGGAAGAAAGTGTTTGGCTGGACACATTCGCAGGAGCTGCGCATCGCCGCTCTGCAAGCCCTAGAAAAACTCGACCTCGGATGGGCGCAAGAATTTCTGCCCAAGAGCGGCATCGAAAATGAAGATCTGACGCTTGCCCCGTTAACAATCCTGGCCAATTCGAAATTTGTTCGCCAACGCCGGCATACGCGCGTGCGCCTCAGAAAGCCGCTTACCGCTGTCAGCACCAACTTGAAAGAGAATTGCCGCCTGGAAATAAAAACCGCCAGTCTGGCCGGCGGTGTGGCTACGATCAACCGCCATCTTGCGCCTGGCACACATGTCCAGCTCAAACTGCAATTGGGTTTGCGCAGCTTGCAAGCCACTGCGTTAATGCGCGATTACCGCGCGCAGGACATGGCTTTTGAAATCGTGGACATGAATCTTGACGAGCGCACCAAATACCGTCGCCTGCTCGCCGGAAAACTTACGCGCCTCGTGCCTGCCATCGACGAAGACGCCGTCACCACGGCTCCACCAGTTGATACTGCAATTGCCCGCTGACCAGCGCTCTAAGTCTGAGAAAACTCTTAGATATGAAGTCTGGCGCGGCTGTAATCTACTAGCCATATGACCACCTAAATTAGGTACCAAAGGACAGTAGATTTTTTGCCCCTCGATTCGGTACTCTGAAACCGCTCTTTACGATTCTTCGTCTACCTTCCGACCGCGCTGCAGAGGTGAATATATGCCAGCCGCCATTGCAGAAAGACGTAGCCAACGAATTCCGCTAGATGTGCCGCTGGTTATAAAAGGGCGCGCCGAAAGCGGGAAGGATTTTCGCGAAGAAACATTCACCTTGAGCGCCAGCGCTCATGGTGTTTTGTTGGCTCTGAAAGCCAGCGTTTCCGTCGGCCAGAAAGTGCAATTGTTTAATCGAAAAAATTGGGATGAACTCGAAGGTAAGGTCGTCTACGTCGGACTTCCTAACGCGGGATTAACCAGGGTGGGTATTGAATTTGAGCACCCCGCTCCAGATTTCTGGTCTCTGGCGAATCCTCCGGTGAACTGGGGTTAGCACTGCACCAGCGGCGAATCGATTTGTTTTCGCAGGTTAGTTTCATGTACTTCTTACCTTGATTTTGAAAGCGCTCCGGCCACGATGAAGGAACCCCCGCTCATTGCCAACGCGACAAACAGGCTGGTCAATTCGTCTTTGTTGTGGATATGAGCAAATACCCGCGGAGCATGCAGCAGAACCGTCCACAAGAGAAACATGAGTCCCAACAACTGGGCTGCCAGACGCCCTTGTATCCGGCTCGCGATAGCTATCGCCGCCGCGATAAACGCAACTCCAGCAAAATACGCTAAAAATAAGTGCGCGGGCATCCAAGCCGGGATCAATGTGGCGATGTAAGCCGCATACATGAAGTGTTGCACGCCAAAAATCAGCATGGCAAATGCAAACAGATAAATCCCAACCTTGCCGAGTGCGTCGGTAAACGATTGCCATCCTTGAAAAACACGCACGCCAGCAGGTGAGCTTCCGGCCAGCACCCCAGCCGAGGCAGCTAACGCCAAAGCTTCAAAGGCCCCGGTGCGTTCGTCGCCCTGATGTATGACCCTGGTTAATCTCATGGTATGCAACGCAACGACGCACACGAAGCAGAACGTACCTAATACCGCGGCTGACCATCGCACCTGAACATTCGCCAGGATACAAACGCCGGCCGCGACGAGTAAAGCTCCCGTCAAATAGGCCGCTGCTGCTCCCCCAGGAGCCCATGGCGGCACCGGGGGTAACCCTCGAACGAATCGTCCATAAGTAAGGTATTGAACGCCAAATACCAGGATCGGGATCGCAAAAAAGACCCGCCCAATCGCCTTCAAATTATTCATAATATCGTCCGCAGCAACACGGTTCGGCTAAGACGTTATACAACATGAGCCGTTTCTTAGGGCCGCTTTATTCAGGCCATGGAGCACACCGAGAAAACAAATGACGATTGGACTCAACGCCAAAGCAGATGCCTTTCGTAGCATGCACCATGGTCCTCCCACGTTAATTCTCCCCAACGCCTGGGATGCCGTAACTGCGCGATTATTTGTGAAGGCCGGCGCGCGAGCAATTGCCACCACCAGCGCAGGAATCGCCGCAACGCTCGGTTATGCCGACGGACAAAACGTGCCCCGGGAATTAATGGTGGAAGCGGTCGCGCGTATCACGCGCGTGGTAGATGTACCCGTCACCGCCGACATAGAATCCGGTTACGCGGATTCGACAAAAGAACTGCGTGAGTCGATTCGCGCTGTCATGAATGCAGGCGCCATCGGCTTCAATCTTGAAGATGCCACGGGAGACTCCAGGCGACCGCTGTTTGCTCTGGAACAGCAAATCGAGCGTATTCGAGCAGCGCGCGAAGCGGCGGATAACATGAGCATTCGCGTGGTCATCAACGCTCGCACGGATGTTTACCTCGCCAAAGTTGGCGAGCCTGCGACTAGATTCGCTGAGACCGTGCGTCGCCTCAATGCTTATCGCCAAGCGGGCGCAGATTGTCTATTCGTGCCCGGTGTTACGGATATGCCCACACTTACACAGCTGGTTCGTAGTGTGCCGAGCCCTCTGAATGTCTTGGCTGGCCCCGGGATGCCGCCGGTGGCTGNTTTGCAACATATCGGGATAGCGCGGTTGAGCGTNGGTTCAGCAATCATGCGCGCANCACTCGCCGTAGCGAGGGNCGCGGCCGACGAATTACTGCAAAAGGGTACCTACCATACCTTCCTGGATCGCAATATTCCTTACAGCGAAGTCAACGAACTAATGAAATAAGAAGCTCGAAAAAAATGCGCCCGTCCGGGCCGTGCGATCATCGATCTACTCGTAGCCCAAAGCGACCATAGGGTCGACTCTTGATGCGCGGCGCGCCGCCAACGTGCCGGCCTGGTCGGTATTGGGATTCACCTGTTTCTAGAGATCGGACCAATTAAACCGTCCGGACGCTCGGGGTAACCAGCTCCCCGTTTGGGAGCTGANTATTGCGATTCTTGGCGTGAACGCATCCAACAAGTTAGAATAAGATGACCGTACACAGATAGCTGTATCGCTTTGTTCGAACCTACACGCAGAAAACCGTCAGGAAACGGCGAACCACTACATGGAAGCAGCACAAATACTGGATAGAGTCGTCGCGCGATTTATCGGCACCAAACACGAGCGCGATGTAAAGAAGCTGCAGCCCCTCATTGCTTCGATCAACGCGCTTGAACCTGAGGTGAAGGCGCTATCCGATGAGGATCTGAAGCTGCGCTTTGCGGAGCTCAAAGGTCAGGTACAGGAGCGCCTCAAGGACGCCGATCCCGCGGAGCCCACTTTTCGCGAATTGATGCAGCAGGCGCTAGAGCCAGCGATCGTGCCCGCCTTTGCGCTGGTGCGCGAGGCCGGCTGGCGCTTTCTGAACATGCGTCATTTCGATGTGCAATTAATCGGCGGTATGGTGCTGCACGAAGGCAAGATCGCCGAAATGAAAACCGGCGAAGGAAAAACGCTGGTAGCCACTTTGCCTGCCTGTTTGAACGCGCTAGCCGGGCGGGGCGTACACATTGTTACCGTCAACGATTATTTGGCGCGCCGCGACGCCGAGTGGATGAGTCCTTTGTATCGCGCGCTGGGCCTGAGCGTTGGCGTTATCGTGCATGACCTGGACGACCAGCAGCGCCGGGCCGCTTATCACGCGGACATTACCTACGGCACGAACAACGAATTTGGCTTCGACTATCTCCGCGACAATATGAAATATGACCTCGCCAATTGCGTCCAGCGCGGCCATCACTTCGCTATCGTCGACGAAGTGGACTCCATCCTTATCGACGAAGCGCGCACCCCGTTGATCATTTCTGGCCCTTCGGAAGAGTCCACCGACAAATACGCCAAGATTGACAAGATTATTCCCAAATTGATCCAGGATATCGATTACACCATCGATGAAAAACATCGCACCGCCACGCTCACCGAAGAAGGCGTCAGCAAGACCGAACGGCTGCTCGGTCTCGGCAACTTATACGACCCCGCACACATGGAATCGATTCACCACGTCTATCAGGCGCTGCGTGCGCACACGCTGTACAAAAATGACGTGGACTACGTCATCAAAAACGGCGAGGTCATCATTGTCGATGAATTTACCGGGCGCCAGATGCCCGGCCGCCGCTGGTCAGATGGATTGCACCAGGCCGTAGAAGCCAAGGAAGGCGTGAAGATCGAGCGCGAAAATCAGACTCTCGCCACCATTACCTTTCAGAATTACTTCCGTATGTATAAAAAACTGGCCGGTATGACCGGTACGGCGGAAACGGAAGCCGCAGAATTCAGCAAGATTTATAACCTCGACGTCGTGGTGATTCCCACCAACCGCAATTTGATTCGTAAAGAGCATCCCGACATCGTTTACCGCACGGAAAAAGAAAAATTTACCGCCGTGGTAAACGGCATCATGCAGGAAGACGATTCCTTCGCTAATGGTATTCGCCATTATCACGAACGCGGGCAGCCGGTACTGGTCGGCACGATTTCGATCGAAAAGTCCGAAACGATTTCCTCGCTCTTGAAAGCGGCAAAGATTCCTCATGAGGTTTTGAACGCCAAGCAACACGAGCGCGAATCTCGTATCGTTGCGCAGGCCGGTCGCAGAGGCGCGGTAACCGTGGCTACCAACATGGCTGGTCGCGGCACAGACATCCTGCTCGGTGGAAATCCCGAACAGATGACGCGCGATTATTTCCTGAAAAACAAAATGGCTATGCCGTATGCTGCGGCTCCCGCGGTGATTGCCGCTGTTGATGGGACTGGCAACGGCACGGCAGCGCCTGTAGCGCCGATGGTCCTGTTCCAACACGAAGGCAAAATTTTCCAGGTTCCCGCCGATCAGTGGAAGCCGATCTACAATCAGTTCGCGGAGCAGTGCAAAGCGGAACACGACGAAGTTGTAGCCCTCGGCGGCTTGCACATTCTGGGCACCGAACGCCACGAAGCCCGGCGCATCGACAATCAATTGCGTGGCCGTGCGGGTCGCCAGGGCGATCCCGGATCGTCGCGCTTTTTCCTCTCGCTGGAAGACGACTTGATGCGCATTTTCGGCGGCGAACGTGTCAAGGCGCTGATGTTCCGCCTGGGCATGACCGAAGGCGTTCCCATCGAATCCGGCTTGATCTCTCGGCGCATTGAAAACGCGCAGAAATCCGTGGAAGCGCAAAACTTTGATGCCCGCAAACATTTGTTGGAATACGACGATGTGATGAACAAGCAGCGCGAAACCATTTATGGCATTCGCCGCTCAGCGCTCGAAGGCAAAGATCAGCGCGATTATGTTCTGGGCATCGCGGAAGATGTGGCCCGCGAGCTGGTAAATACCTTTTGCCCGCGCGAACAGCATCCCGATCAATGGAATACCACCCAGTTTTTGGCGGAAATGAATGCCCAATTTGGCATCGATGCGAAAGCCGCGGGCGCCGATCCGGGCACGCTGACCCACGACGCGCTTTCTGATGCCGCTGCCGAAGCGGTCAGCACGCGCTACGCGGAAAAAGAAACGCAATTCGGTGCGGACCTGATGCGCTGGCTGGAACGCCGCATCATTCTCGACGTTGTTGACTCGCAATGGAAAGATCATCTTCTTTCGCTCGATCATTTGAAAGAGGGCATCGGGCTGCGCGGATACGGTCAAAAAGATCCGCTGGTCGAGTTCAAAAAGGAAGCGTTCACTCTTTTCGAGGACATGATGGCGCGCATTGACAATGAAACGGTGCGCTATTTGTTCCACATTCAGGTGCAGCAAGGAGAGCCGCCGCAGCAATTGGAGCAGCGCCCCGAACCGCCTCGGCCTCCCAGGGCGGATGCGCGGAGTGCTATGGCTAGCGCCGCAGCGCGAGCCTCTTTAGGTGACTCGGAATCGCAAAATTCAACGCCGCAGCATTTGCCTTCCGTGGCGCGCGAAATCGAACGTAAGCAGTCGAGACAGCAACGCGATCTGCAATATCAAACTGGCCCGGCGCAAGCCGAAGCTCCAAAGCCCGTTCGCGCGGCTGCGAAAGTGGGACGCAACGATCCGTGTCCCTGCGGATCAGGCAAAAAGTACAAAAAGTGTCACGGCGCGAATGTCTGATCACGGCGCGCGGCTCGTTCGATAATCGTGAACGCGAATTGTTCTAAACTGACATAGTTTCGTATCAGCGCGAGAGCAAATCCAAAGGATCAACCAAAATGCCGCCAGGAACAGGTCCCATGCAGCAGCCCGTACGTCAGCCAATTCCCGGCGTGAAAAACCTCGTAGCGATTGCCAGCGGAAAAGGTGGCGTAGGAAAAACCACCGTCGCCGTAAATCTTGCCTTGGCGCTTGCGAAGCTTGGACACAAAGTTGGATTGATGGACGCCGACGTGTACGGGCCCAATGTGCCGATCATGCTGGGCACCCATACAGAACCGCAAGCCACCCAGGACAAGCGCATCATTCCGGTGATGGCGCAGGGCATCAAGATGATTTCCATGGGCCTTTTGAATCCTGGCGACAAGCCCATGATCTGGCGCGGACCCATGCTGCACAGCGTGATCACCCAATTTTTGCGCAGCGTCGATTGGGGCGAATTGGATTATTTGTTGATCGATCTGCCGCCCGGCACGGGCGACGTGCAACTGACGCTCATCCAGACCGTAGCCGTGACCGGTGCCGTCATTGTTACCACCCCTTCGACTGTCGCGTTGGCAGACGTGCGCAAGGCCATTGAAATGTTTCGCCAGGTAAACGTAGAAGTGTTGGGCGTGGTCGAAAATATGAGCACGTTCTCTTGTCCGCACTGCGGCAAAGCCGTGGACATTTTTGGTCACGGCGATGGCGCCACGACCGCAAGGGAATATGGCGTGCCGCTGCTGGGCGAAATTGAAATTGATCCACGCATTCGCGTGGGTGGTGATACCGGCAAGCCGGTGGCTGCGCTAGGCGAAAATGCCGCGGGGGCAAAAAGTCTTTTTGTGTTAGCGCGCGCGGTGACCGCACGGCTTGCGGAAGTTGGCGCTACCGCGACTGGCCCGTCGGTGCAAATCGACTAATTACAGGCCAAGACAGGACCGGCTGCGCAAAGCGATCCGCCGCCGCCCGTCACAGACTCGATTTCTTTGCTCGAAACACAATCCCCATTAAGATAGAAGGCAAGATAACGTGGCTGTTGCGTCTCAAGCTGCGAACCACGGGGAATATTGGCTAGAGTTCCGGACATTCGAGCCTTTCGCGGGAAGTGGCCGCAAATTGCTGCCAGTGCGTGGATCGACCCCGCCGCCGTAATTATCGGCGACGTAACCATCGGCGAAGATGCCAGCGTGTGGCCGGGCACGATTATTCGCGGCGACGTGCATCACATTCGCATCGGTGCACGCACCAACGTGCAGGACGGTTGCGTGCTGCATGTCATGCGCGATGAGTGGCCGCTGGTGCTGGGCGACGATGTCACTGTTGGGCATTGTGTGACTCTCCACGGCTGCACCATCGAATCGCTTTGCCTGATAGGAATGGGTGCCATTATTCTGAACGGCGCGAGAATCGGAGCGGGAAGCATCATTGCCGCTGGCACGCTGGTTACGGAGCGCACCGTGATTCAGCCAGGCAGTCTGGTGATGGGCGCGCCCGCCAAAGTGAAGCGGCCGCTAACGGAATCGGATCGCGCTTCAATCGCCGCTTACGCTAAGCGCTACGTGGAATACAAAAATATTTATCGTGAGGAAGCCGCGATTGAGTGAAAGTTCAGCAACCGGACAGCAATCCAAGCCCGCGGCGAAGCCTCGCAAATTTCAAGCCATTAAGGGCGTGCGGGATTTACTCCCGGCGGAAACGCCGCTTTGGAACCACGTCGAAGAAACCGCGCACGCCGTTTTCGGCACGTTCGGTTTTAGCGAAATTCGCCTGCCAATTCTTGAACCCACGGAATTGTTCGCACGCTCGATCGGCCTTGATACTGATGTAGTGTCTAAGGAAATGTATACCTTCGAGGATCGCGATGAGTCGATGATCAGTTTGCGTCCTGAGGCGACGGCCTCAGTTTGTCGCGCCTATATTGAGCACCACATGCAACAGCTTCCGCAACCGGTGAAGTTGTACTACATGGGCCCGATGTTTCGGCGTGAGCGGCCGCAGAAGGGCCGATATCGCCAGTTTCACCAGATCGGTGCGGAAGTGCTGGGTGGAAACGATTCTCCCGGCATCGACGCGGAAGTCATCGAAATGGTCATGACCTTCTTCGACGAGCTCGAACTGCAAGGCTTGGAACTCGACATCAATTCCATTGGTTGCCGCGAATGCCGTGCAAAATACGTAGACGTGTTACGTAGCGAGCTTCAGAAAGTGAAAGACAAGTTGGGAGCGGACAGCCAGCGGCGCATCGACACCAATCCGCTACGCGTACTGGACTCCAAACTGCCGAGCGAGCAAGAGATTATCGCTGGGTTGCCGCACATGGCGGCGCATCTTTGCGCCGACTGCGCGGAGCACTTCGCGGAAGTAAAGCGGCAACTGGAACTGCGTGGGGTCATTTATCGCGAAAACTGGCGGCTCGTGCGTGGGCTGGACTATTACATGCGCACGACTTTTGAGATTACCGCGCAAGGCTTGGGTTCGCAGAACGCGGTTTGCGGCGGCGGCCGCTATGACGGCCTGGTGGAGTTGCTCGGCGGCCCTCCCACGAAGGGAATTGGATTCGCAATCGGCGAAGATCGCTTGATTTTATCGCTGCAGGAAAGTGGCAAGGCCCCGCCACCACCGGGACGTGACATCTACATCGCGTGGATGGGCGATAAGGCATTCGCCACGGCGATTCGCGCGGCGAAAGATTTGCGCGGGGCGGGCTATCGCGTGGAACTGCCTGCGACTGAGCAAAAATTCGGAAAGGCGCTCAGCCAGGCCGATAAACTGGGCTCGCGTTACGCGCTTATATTAGGCGAAGACGAAGTAAGTTCCGGTGAATGGACCTTGAAGACCCTGGCCGACGGATCGCAAAAAAAATATAGCGAGAGCGAGCTGCTGGAGTATTTGCGAGAGACCAGCCCGGCCGCGCAACAACGGACCTAAGTAATTAAGATTTTGAGGAGATAAAAGTCTTGCTGGATTCTCTGGGGAATGTGAAGAGAACAAATTACTGCGGCGAGTTGCGCGCAAAAGATGCCGGTCGCGATGTGATCGTGATGGGATGGGTCGCGCGTCGCCGCGATCTGGGCAATTTGCTGTTTTTGGACGTTCGCGATCGCTCCGGAATTGTGCAGGTGGTTTTCAACAAGGAGACCCATCCGGAAGCCCATGCCAAGGCGGAACAAGCTCGCTCGGAATTCGTAGTGGCCGTCGAAGGTAAGGTGATCCAGCGGCAGAAATCCAATCCAGAGCTTGCCACTGGCGAAGTTGAGATTCTGGCTTCGCGGCTGCACATTTTAAATACTGCTAAGACGCCGCCGTTTCAAATTGAAGACGATATCAATGCGGCAGAAGAGACTCGGCTACGCTACCGCTATCTAGATCTGCGCCGGCCGCGGCCGCATCGCAATCTGGCGTTGCGCCACAAAATATTTCTGGAAATTCGCCGCACGATGGACGAATTGGGCTTTCTTGAGATCGAAACACCCGTGCTAACGCGCTCCACGCCAGAAGGCGCTCGCGATTATCTGGTTCCGAGCCGCGTGCATCACGGCCAGTTTTACGCTTTGCCGCAATCTCCGCAAATTTTTAAGCAGATTCTAATGATCGCCGGATTGGACCGCTACTTTCAGATCGTGAAGTGTTTTCGCGACGAAGATTTGCGCGCTGACCGCCAGCCAGAGTTCACTCAACTGGACGTGGAAATGTCCTTTCCGCGCCAGGAAGATATTTTCAGTGTGATCGAAACCGTGATGGTGCGCGGCTGTGCGGTCGCGGGAATTAAAGCCGTCCCGCCATTTCCTCACATGCTTTATAAGGATGCGGTTCGCAAGTATGGCAGTGACAAGCCGGACATGCGATTTGGCATGGAACTCCACGAGGTCACGGAAGCTTTTCCTGCCGAGGCCAAGTCGAAGTTGCAGATTGAAGGCAATGTTTTTGCGTTCGCGGCTCCTGGCGCCGCCGGATATTCGCGCAAACAATTGGATGAACTCACCGAAAAGGCCAAAGCCGCTGGCGCGCGCGGCGCTTATTTTGTGAAGCTCGCCGCAGAAGGCGCGACCTCCACGGTAGAAAAACTGATCGGCGCCGAAAACGTAAAGAAGATCGTGGAACTCTGTGCCGCGAAAACCGGCGACCTGATCGTGGCCGTTTCCGCGAAGGAAGAAATCAAAGGCACGGAAGCAGCGGCGTTGGTGGCCGGGCAACTGCGATTGCAGCTTGGCGAGGCGCTTGGTGTCATTGACAAAACTCAGTGGAAATTTCTGTGGCTCACCGGCTTTCCCCTTTTCGAATGGAGCAATTCCGACAAAACGTGGGTCAGCGCGCAACACCCGTTCACTGGAATTGTCGACGAGGACCTGGACAAACTTGAGTCGGCGCCATGGGAAGTGCGCTCCAAGGGCTACGATCTGGTTTTGAATGGCGTAGAACTAGGTTCGGGAAGTATCCGAATCCACCGTCAGGACGTGCAGGAGCGCCTGTTTAAGGCCCTTGGACTTACGGAAGAGCAACTGCGCCGGCGCTTCGGGTTTTTTCTCGACGCACTCACGTACGGCACGCCGCCCCATGGCGGCATCGCATTAGGGCTGGACCGCCTTGTGATGCTGCTGGCTGGCGAAAAATCCATTCGCGAAGTAATCGCATTCGGCAAAACCACCGCGGCAGTCGATTTGATGGCGGAATCGCCGAGTGAAGTCGACAAAGAACAACTCGATCAACTCGGGATTCGCATCTTCGAAAGCGGCTCATGACCGATCGCGAGACCGTGGCCAGGAGCCACTGAAACAATTTATGTCTCGAATACGCATATTGGCAGAAGCGGTGGCGAATAAAATTGCCGCAGGCGAGGTTGTGGAACGGCCCGCCTCAGTGGTGAAGGAGTTGCTCGAAAACGCACTGGATGCAGGCGCCAGCACCATTCGCGTGGAGACGGAATCGGGCGGCAGGCGCATGATTCGTGTGATTGACGATGGGCACGGCATGACCCACGATGATGCGCTCCTGGCCTTCGAACGGCATGCCACCAGTAAATTGCGCACCGCCGATGACTTGCTTTCTATCGCTACGCTGGGATTTCGCGGTGAAGCGCTTCCAACCATCGCGGCGGTGTCCAGGCTAACACTCGAAACACGCGACTCCGCGGAAGCGGAAGGCACGCGCGTTGAGTTTGCAGGCGGTAAATTAATCGGAGTAAAACCTGCCGGGCTGGCGGCGGGAACTACCATCAGCGTTGCTGATCTTTTTTACAGCGTGCCCGCTCGCCGGAAATTTCTAAAATCCGACACCACCGAGCTAGGGCACATTGCTTCGCTGGTGACGCACTACGCGCTGGCCAATCCATCGAAACATTTCGTGCTGACCACGCCAACTCAGGAAATCATCAATTGCTCTCCAGTAGAAAAATTGGCCGAGCGTGTGTATCAGCTTTTTGGAAAGCAGGCCCTCGACGAACTGGCGGAGATTCCTGCGGTAACGTCGGCGCTTCGCTCCGCAATTACCGAGCCGGCGCTGGAGCCCGAAGAAGAGAAATCCACGCTGACGATTAATGGCTTCACCTCGCGCCCGGAAGTACAACGCGCGAATCGCAACGGAATTTATGTGTTCGTCAATCGCCGGCTGGTGCGTGACCGGCTGATCCTGCACGCCATTCATGAAGCCTACCGCAATATTTTGCCTGCCGGCGTTTTTCCCGCGACCCTCTTATTTCTAGACATGCCGTATGACGAAGTGGATGTGAATGTGCACCCCGCCAAGATCGAGGTGCGTTTCCGGCGGCCGCAGTTTGTTCACGATTTTACGCGCGACACCATCCGCCAGACATTGACGGGCTCACGCGCAATAGCGAGCTTTGCGACTGCGGCGGGCGGCACCCAGCCCATACGAACACCGGGGGCNGGCGTGGGAATCTCGATGGCGGCGANGACTGCCGAGTTTTCTACTAGAGAGCTGGGAATTGGCGAAGCTGCGGGGCAATTAGGGATTCCACGGGCCGTCATTCCGGCGTCCGAAGACTTCGGCGTAGGTTCCGGGGTGGGCTCGGACGGCGGTTTTGATTTAGCTTCTGCCCCGCCCAGGCCTATAGAACAGCGCCTAGCATTCGGACAGGGCGGATTGTCCACCGAACCAGGATTGACGCGAGGATCCACGGTTGGAAATTGGGCCGCGAACCTGGCGGGTCCGAATGGTGATGCGCCGGCCAGCCTGCCGCGTCCTGATCAGATTTCCGATTTGAAGCCGCTGGGTCAGGTGAGCTCGAGTTTTATCGTGGCCGTGAATGGTGCCGGCCTGTGGCTCGTCGATCAGCACGTAGCGCATGAGCGCGTGCTATTCGAGCAACACTTATCGGCGCGCCGGGCGGGAAAAATCGAAGCGCAACGAATGCTTATGCCCATGGTGATTGAGCTGGCGCCGCGACAAATTGTCATCTACGAAAAAATCGCAGAAGAACTGGCCGCCAATGGATTTGAAGTGGAACCGATGGGGCCAAGAAGCGTGGCCATCCAAGCCGTTCCTGCGGGAATTATCGCGAGCGACGCGGAAAAACTGCTCACGGAAATTCTGGATGGAATTGAGCGGGAAAACGCGGCCATTTCGATTGAAACACTGCAGGCCAAGATCGCGGCTTCCACGGCTTGCCACGCGGCCATCAAGGTAAACATGCCGTTGGATCAAACGAAAATGGAATGGCTACTGGCCGAACTTGCAAAAACGGATTGTCCTATGAGCTGTCCGCATGGGCGTCCGGTTGTGTTGCGATACTCGGTGAAAGAAATCGAGCGCGCATTTCAAAGGATATAGGACCCTGGCGCGCACAGGTTTTCACGTGCGCTGAACCGCACAGACAAACAATTGACCACGCGAGGTGAACGCGAAGCATGACCGACACGCAGAAAACAGCGGTGATTTTTGGAGTGGCGAACAAGCGCAGCATCGCGTGGGCCATCGCGCAGAAATTGCAGCAGGCTGGATGGCAACTGGTTATCACCTACCAAAACGAGCGCCTGGCGCAGGAAGCCAAGGACCTGATCGACGAGCTTCCGGGAACTGCTGGGTTCATGTGCGACGTCTCGCACGATGAACAGATCGCCAAGCTGTTTGAAGTATTGAAAGAAAAATACGGCACGCTGCAGGCCGTCGTGCATAGCGTGGCCTTTGCGCCTGCGGCGGATATGGCCGGAGAATTTCTGAACACTACCCGCGAGGGGTTTCGCATCGCTCACGATGTGAGCGTGTATTCGCTGATTGCCGTGGCGCGCGCGGCAGCTCCATTGATGACCGATGGCGGCGGAATCGTAACGTTGACCTACTACGGCGCGGAAAAAGTGGTGCCAAAATACAACGTGATGGGTGTAGCCAAGGCTGCGCTAGAATCCTGCGTGCGTTATCTTGCCAACGATCTGGGGCCCAAAAACATTCGTGTTAATGCCATATCCGCGGGGCCGATCAAAACCCTGGCGGCTCGAGGAGTTTCCGGCTTGGGCGAAATGCTGAAGTCGCATGCCGAGCGAGCGCCTTTGAAACGAAATGTTGATCCCGGGGAAGTTGGGTCGACCGCAGCGTTTTTGCTATCCGACGGCGGCTCTGGAATTACGGGCGAGACAATTTACGTCGATTGCGGTTATAACATCATGGGATTTTAGACGTTCATTTACAATTGCGAGCGCGGCGCGCGAATGTATATAAACATTGGCCCTCATCTGAAACGCGGCATTGCGGTGTGCGCGTTTCCAAAACCATGCAAAAACTAACCATCGCTATTGACGGGCCAGCGGGCTCCGGCAAAAGCAGTTTGGCGCGTCGCGTGGCCAGCATGCTCGGCTATCTGTATATGGATAGCGGCGCAATGTACCGCGCGGTGGCTCTGAAGGCGCTGCGCCGGGGATCGTCGCTTAGGGATGAACGGGCCCTAAGCGCAATCGCGCGCGAAACGCACGTTGAGTTGAAGCGGCCGACCGCGGCGCAGGAAGCAGCCGGCGCGAAGAACTGCGTTTTTCTGGACGGTGTCGAAGTGACCGACGATATTCGCACCGAGGAAGTCGCGCAAGCGGCTTCGCGATTGGCTACCCTCCAGGAAGTGCGCGAGGTGCTGGTGGCTGAGCAACAGCGAGCTGGGGCCGGCGGCGGCATCGTAATGGAAGGGCGTGATATTGGCACGGTAGTTTTTCCGAATGCTGAACTGAAGATTTTTCTGGATGCCTCCCCGGAAGTGCGCGCAGAACGGCGCTGGAAAGAGCATCAGGAAAAAGGCGACAAAATTTCGTTGCAGGAAGTCGTGGAGGAAGTTCGCGAACGGGACCGGCGCGATCGCGAGAGAAAAGTGTCGCCACTAGTTCGCGCCCCGGATGCGGTGCTGGTGGATAACACCGCCATGGGCATCGGAGAAACCGCGCGAATAATCGTGATGCTGGTAAACGAACGTGAAGCCAGAGCAGCAAAGGCGGGGAGGACCGCATGATACGGATGCTGACAATCGTGGCGGTGAGCATCGGTAGCGTATTGCTAGCCACACCGTTGGTTTTGTTGGCGCAAGGCGCAGCAAAGGAAAAAAACAACGCTGAAACCAGAAGCAACAATGACGTGACGCGAAAATTTCGCGTTTACCTCGAGGAAGACTGGAAGCGCTGGATGGTGGAATATCCGGAATTGGCAACGGCCGCAGGATTTCCGGGCCAGAACCGGCGCTGGACTGACGATTCACATGCTGGAATCGAGGCGCGTAAGAAGCATCTGTATGAGAGTGCGGCCACGTTAAAAACGTTTTCGCGCGGCTCTCTGCCGCGCGCAGAGCAGCTTAATTACGACCTATATTTCGATTTGCTCAGCACCGCGGAAGAAGGGTTGCAGTATGGCGACGACCCGCTGCCGTTCCGCAATGTAGTGCCACAGAACAACTGGATGCCCATAAACCAGATGAGTGGGGTCCAACAAGGCGCCGCGGAAACCATTTCCACGATGCCGAACAGATCCGTGGCCGATTACGAGGACATAGTGGCAAGACTCGAGACCCTGCCGGTTTACGTTGAACAACATCAAACTTTGATGGAAGAGGGCCTCAAGCGCGGATACACGCCGCCGAAGCTGGTCTTGCGCGATGTTCCCAAGCAGATTGCCGATTTAATCCCTGCTGATCCGTTGGCCAGCGCTTTGCTCGAGCCGTTCAAGGCGTTTCCCGTGGAAATCCCCGAACACGAACGCACGCGGCTGACCAACCGCGCGAAAGAAATCTATAGCGCGGGTCTCGTGCCCGCCTTTCAGAAATTGCACGGTTACATCGTATCCAGCTATTTGCCCGCTTGCCGCGAATCGATCGCCGCTACGGCGCTGCCCAAAGGAACGGAAGCTTACGCGTTTCACGTGCGCTGGCAGACTACGACGAATTTGACACCAGAACAGATTCACGAAATTGGCTTGTCGGAAGTGAAACGCATTAGAGCAGAGATGGATAAGGTAATTGCTTCCACGAGCTTTAAAGGCAGCTTCCAGGAATTCACGGAATTTTTACGCAACGATCCGCGCTTTTATTTTGAGAACCCCGATGATTTGGTCAATGGCTACCGCATCATCGCGAAGAAAATCGATCCTGAGTTGGCGCACTTGTTTGGCAAGCTGCCGCGATTGCCGTACGGCGTGACCCCCATACCGGATTTTAAAGCGCCGTCACAAACCACTGCGTACTATCAGCCCGGAGCGCCGAGTGTGGGCCGGCCCGGCTACTACTTCGTGAACACCTACAACCTGCACGCCCGTCCGAAATGGGAGATGGAAGCGCTTTCGCTGCATGAATCGGTGCCCGGGCATCATCTGCAGATTTCACTGGCGCAGGAACTGGAAAACGAGCCTGAATTTCGCAAGCACGTAGGCTACTCGGCATTTGTGGAGGGTTGGGCGCTGTACTGCGAGGGCTTAGGCGAAGAATTGGGGATGTACAAGGATCCCTATTCAAAATTTGGCCAGCTCAGTTATGAGATGTGGCGCGCGGTTCGCCTGGTGGTGGACACCGGAATGCACGCGCAGGGTTGGACGCGCGACCAAGCTATCCAGTTTTTTAAGGACAATACCGGCAAGACCGATCAGGACATAACCGTGGAAGTCGATCGCTACATCGTATGGCCGGGACAAGCGCTGGCGTACAAGCTCGGCCAACTAAAAATTCGCGAGCTACGTGCCCAAGCAGAAAAGCGCCAAAGCGCGTCATTCAACCTGCGCGCGTTTCACGACGCTGTGTTGGAAAATGGTGCCGTGCCCTTGAATGTGTTGAGCGCACGAATGGAAGACTGGATGGCAGTTGCGACAAAATAGCAGTCAGTTAAATGCGCGGCTGACTACGTGGGTGCGGACATGGAGCCGAGGAACTCGGAGTTAGACTTAGTTTTGGTGAGGCGGCTCAGCAATAGCTCCATGGCTTCCACGGTGGATAGCGGGCTGAGCACCTTGCGCAGCACCCAAATGCGGCTGAGTTCATCTGGCGGAAGCAGGATCTCATCTTTACGTGTGCCAGAGCGCTGAATATCGATCGCCGGGAAGACGCGCTTATCTGACAATCGGCGGTCAAGATTGATTTCCATGTTGCCGGTGCCCTTGAACTCTTCGAAGATGACGTCATCCATTCGGCTGCCCGTGTCGATCAATGCGGTGGCAATGATGGTGAGCGAGCCGCCCTCTTCGACGTGGCGCGCGGCCGCAAAGAAACGGCGCGGACGCTGCAGGGCGTTGGCGTCAATACCGCCGGATAGCACTTTGCCTGACGGCGGTGTCACCGCGTTGTAAGCGCGCGCGAGACGCGTGACGCTGTCGAGCAGAACCACTACGTCGCGCTTGTGCTCCACCAGCCGCTTGGCTTTTTCCAAAACCATTTCCGCGACTTGAATATGGCGCTGTGGCGCTTCGTCGAAAGTCGAGCTGATCACTTCACCTTTTACGGTGCGCTGCATGTCAGTGACTTCTTCGGGGCGTTCATCAATGAGCAGCACGATGAGCGCGACTTCCGGGTGGTTGACGGTAATGGAATTGGCCATGGATTGCAGCATCATGGTCTTCCCGGTGCGTGGAGGAGCGACAATCAAACCGCGCTGGCCTTTGCCTACCGGGCACAGCAGGTCCAGCACACGCCCGGTCATATTTTCCTTGGTAGTTTCCATCTTCAGCCGGCCCTGCGGATAGAGCGGGGTCAGGTTGTCGAAGAAGATCTTGTTGCGGGCGACTTCCGGATCTTCGAAATTTACCGCTTCCACTTTAATCAATGCGAAGTAGCGCTCACCGTCCTTGGGAGGACGGACCTGGCCGGAGACGGTGTCTCCAGTGCGGAGATCGAACTTGCGAATCTGCGATGGCGAAACGTAAATATCGTCAGGGCCCGGAAGGTAGTTGTATTCGGGCGCGCGCAGGAAGCCGAAGCCGTCAGGCAGGCATTCGAGAACGCCCTCAGAGAAGATCAGGCCGTTCTTTTCCGTTTGTGCGCGGAGGATCTGAAAGATCAGCTCCTGCTTCCGCATGCCGCTGGCGCCGGGAATGTTGAGTTCCTTGGCGATCTTGGCGAGGTCGGTAATGTTTTTTTCTTTGAGCTCGGCAAGGCTAATGCTCATCTGGTTGCTTCCTTCGACGCTTGTTTCTTTCATATGTCCTTAACTTTTATGGGTGAAGATTGACCTTAGAGAAATCCGGATTGTGTACGAGGTGGCGCACAAACTGGCTAAAGCACGGCATTCGGCCAGGGAGGCAAACCAGACTATCTTCAACCGGAAGCGCTACTTAACCAGGATCACAGTTCGCGACAGCCCGAACGCGAACCGTACTCCAGTGGCGCTTTTAGTTGGTCAAACTTGTGTCTTTCTCAGCACCGGCCACGAACGGTTCAGCGACGGGTGCAACTGCGGGATGCTCAATCGGCACAATCAGCCGTTCAAGAGCGACTTGCAAAACTTCATCCATGGTTTCAACAAATCGGATCGTCAGACTGGAGAGGATCTCCTGCGGTATTTCCGCCAGGTCTTTCTCATTGTCCTTCGGAAGCAGTACTGTACGCAAGCCCATTCGATGAGCAGCCAGAAGTTTTTCTTTGACCCCGCCGATGGGAAGAACTTTTCCACGCAGGGTGATTTCGCCGGTCATGGTGACATCCCGGCGTACCGGAATACGCGTCAAAGCGCTGACGATCGAATTGCAAATCGTGATGCCGGCGGAAGGCCCGTCCTTCGGAATGGCGCCTTCGGGCACATGCACGTGAATATCTATGTTGCGATAAAAATCCTTTGGTAGCCCGAAAGAAGCGGACCGGGAGCGGATGTAACTCATCGCCGCTTGAGCGGATTCCTGCATAACGTCGCCAAGCTTGCCCGTGAGCGTGAGGCGGCCCTTGCCTTCCATTAAGGTAGCTTCCGTGGTAAGAACCGTGCCGCCCACTTCGGTCCAGGCGAGTCCAGTAGTGAGACCGATTTCGTTCTGTTTCTCCAGCCAGAATTCGCGATATTTCAAGACCCCGAGGTAATCGTTGATGTTGGCCGGCACGATTTCCGCTTTCACATCGGCCTTCGGGCCTTCGGTGACCACCTTGCGCGCCATCTTGCGCGAAATATTCTGAATCTCGCGTTCGAGATTGCGCACTCCAGCTTCCTGAGTGTAGTGCCGGATGATGTGCAGCAGGCCGTCGTCTGTAAACGACAAGTTCTTTTCCTGAAGACCGGTGGCTTCGCGCTGGCGTTTAACGAGAAAGCGCTTGGCGATCTGAAGTTTTTCCTGCTCCGTGTAACCCGGGATACGCAGAATTTCCATGCGGTCCTGCAAGGGCTGAGGAATCGTGTGCAGAACGTTGGCGGTGCAAACGAACATTACTTTCGAAAGATCGTATTCCACATCGAGGTAGTGATCGGTGAAAGCGTGATTCAGTTCGGGATCGAGAACTTCCATAAGCGCCGCAGAAGGATCGCCGCGGAAATCAGTGGACATTTTGTCCACCTCATCAAGAACGAAAATCGGGTTAGTGGTGCCGGCCTTCTTCATCATCTGGATAATCTGACCAGGCAGGGCGCCGATATAGGTGCGCCGGTGGCCCCGAATTTCAGCCTCATCACGAACGCCGCCCAATGAAACGCGGACGAATTTGCGCCCCGTAGCGTGCCCGATGGACATCGCCAGCGAGGTCTTGCCTACGCCGGGAGGACCAACAAAGCAGAGAATGGAGCCCTTGGGATTCTTGACCAACTGGCGAACAGCCAGGAACTCGAGAATGCGATCCTTTATCTTCTCGAGGCCGTAATGTTCCTCGTTGAGGATCTTTTCCGCGGCCAGAATGTCGCGTATCTCCTTGGACTTTTTCTTCCAGGGTACAGCCAGCAGCCAATCGAGATAGTTGCGGCTGACAGTAGACTCCGCGGACATGGGCGGCATCAGTTCCAGGCGTTTGAGTTCTTGGATGGCTTTTTCGTGTACTTCCTTGGACATGCCGGCGGTATCGATTTTTTTCTTTAGCTCGTCGATCTCGCTTTTTTCGCCGCGGCCAAGCTCCTTTTGGATCGCTTTGAGTTTTTCGTTCAGGTAATACTCTTTTTGCGCGCGCTCCATCTGCCGCTTGACGCGGGTGTTGATGTTGCGATCGACATTCAACTTTTCAAGTTCAATCTCGAGGATGTCGCCGATGCGGTTCAGCCGCTCCACGGGATCAACGGTTTCCAGCAAATCCTGTTTTTCGTCCACAGGTAATTGCAAGTTGGCAGCAATGGTGTCGGACAAACGGGAAGGATCATCGACGCGCGCGGCGGCGATCATGGTGTCGTAATTCAGGCTTTGCGAAAGCTTAATGAACTGTTCGTATAGGCCGGTAATCTTCTGAACAGTCTGTTCCACCTGGGGAGAAGGCTCAACGCGAGCATTCAGGAGGCGAACGGTCGCCCGGAAAAACCCTTCCTCTGCGGTGATGCTGATGGAGCGCGCTCGCTCCACACCTTCCACGAGAACTTTTATATTTCCGTCGGGCAGCTTTACGCTCTGCACAATATTCGCGAGCGTTCCTACCGCGTAAATCTCTTCAGGCTTGGGATCGTCCACCGAGGCATCGTGCTGCGTAGAAAGAAAAATTTTCTTGTCGCCGGCCAGAGCTTCTTCAAGCGCACGAACGCTGGCTTCCCGGCCGACGATGAACGGCGTCATCTGCTGCGGGAAGATGACCATATCGCGCACCGGCATCATCGGTACGCGTTTCATTTCCTGTTTTTCCCGATTGAACATGGGGCCCCTGACATAACGTCGCGTCAAATTCTAACGCGATTCACTTCTCAGACTGGCAAAGGATTTAGCGTGGTGCTAAATCGCTAACCAGCCTTTTCTAGCAAACTCCAATTGATCTCGCGGGTACGAACCATCTCCGCGGTCACCACAAAATCGCGCACCTTGCGCTGCATGGGCAGGTGGTACATAAGCTCCAGCATCAGATCCTCGAGGATCATACGCAGGCCGCGCGCGCCAACTTTGCGCTGCATGGCGAGCTCGGCGACGGTTTCGAGAGCGTCGTCGGTAAACCGTAACCGCACATTTTCAAATTCAAAGAGGCGCTGGTATTGCTTAAGTAGCGCGTTCTTTGGCTCGGTCAAAATTTTTACCAGCGCGGCCTTGTCCAGATCATTCATCACGCCTGCGACTGGAAGACGCCCGACAAATTCCGGAATGAGCCCGTAGCGGATTAGATCGCCCGGCTGAACATGCTCAAGCAATTCAGTATTGCGGCGCTGCGGAGCCGAGGTAGAGGCGTCCGTGTGGAAACCCAGGGAACGTCGGCCGGCACGCTTCTCAATAACTTTTTCCAGTCCGACGAATGCGCCTCCACAGATAAACAGAATATTAGTTGTATCGACAGGCGTGAATTCCTGGTGCGGGTGCTTGCGGCCACCCTGCGGAGGGACGTTTGCGACCGTGCCTTCCAAAATCTTGAGCAAAGCTTGTTGCACGCCTTCGCCGCTCACATCGCGGGTGATCGAAGGGTTCTCGTCCTTTTTAGCGATCTTGTCGATTTCGTCTATATAGATGATGCCTTGCTGAGCCTTCTGCACGTCACCGTCCGCGGCCTGCAGCAGCTTCAGAATAATATTTTCCACGTCTTCGCCAACGTAGCCCGCTTCGGTAAGCGTGGTAGCGTCCACGATAGCGAAGGGCACATCCAGCATGCGCGAGAGCGTTTGGGCCAATAATGTCTTACCGGTACCTGTGGGGCCGATGAGCAGAATATTGGACTTGCTGAGTTCCACATCGCCAGGCTGCTTATTAAGGAAAATGCGCTTGTAGTGGTTATAGACCGCGACGGCGAGTTTCTTCTTGGTGCGGTCCTGGCCAATCACATAGCCGTCGAGAAACTGTTTGATCTCAGGAGGGCGGGGAAGCCGCTTAGCCGGAGCCGTGGCCTGCTCGCGCTTTTCGTCTTCAAGAATGGTTTCGCAGACGCCCACGCACTCATTACAAATGTAGGCGCGCGGATAGTCCGAAGGCGAACTGATCAGCTTTTCGACCTGTTCCTGGGTCTTATGGCAGAAGGAACAGCGCAGCGGCTCTTCTGGATTGAATTTTTTCACTGGTGTGAAGGCCTCGTCTCCGCGAAGCTTCGACGGAGTACCCTACCCATCATTCTAGGCCGATTTATCTCCGAAGCAAAATAGAAAGGTGAAACTTTGCTAACTTTTTGGAACAAGTTTGGCATCAGAAAGCGCGCCGGATAGTGAGCCTGGCGCGGAATTAGCGATGCTTGAAGATAATCTCGTCTATCATCCCGTATTCCTTGGCTTGCTCGGGATTCATGATGAAGTCGCGCTCTACATCCTTTTCGATGCGCGTGAGGTTCTGTCCGCTATGCTGCGCGATAAGTTTATTGATAACCATGCGCATGCGTAGGATTTCCTTAGCATGCAGGTCGATGTCCGTGGCTTGGCCGCCTAGGCCGGACATCCACGGCTGGTGAATCAGGATTCGCGCGTTGGGCAACGCGAAGCGTTTTTTTGGCGCTCCCCCGACTAGCAGCACAGCCGCGATGGAAGCCGCTTGACCCACACACGTGGTAACCACGTCGGGCTTGACGAACTGCATGGTGTCATAAATGGCGAAGCCCGCAGTGATAGAGCCGCCCGGAGAATTGATATAAATCTGAATGTCTTTTTCAGGGTCTTCCGCCTGAAGAAAAAGCATTTGTGCGATAGCCAGATTGGCGACGTGATCGTCGATCGGCGTGCCTATAAAAATGATGTGCTCTTTCAGGAGCCGCGAATAAATGTCGTAGGCGCGCTCGCCCCGGCTAGTCTGTTCGACCACCATGGGTACAAGCGTGGTAGCGCGATAATCTGCTTCGTTAGAGTTTTTCATTGTTTGGCTTGTGAGTGTTTGCGGTTGCGAACGATAAGATTAGGCTTCAGTCAACTGCAGCGCTAGCCAACCGCTCGACGTAATTCGAAAGTTACTTCGCTTCCGCGGCGGCCGCTTTGGTGGTGCTAACCCGAGCATTTTGCGCGAGCCAGTCGAGAGTTTTATCACTCCGCAACTTCGCTTTTATCCTATCGAGCGTACCTTGCTTTGTCAAACGAGCACGAATTGCTTCCGCCGATTCATTACTATGTCCTGCCAGATGTTGCAGCTCGTGCTCCACTTCTTCCTCGGTGACATCAATATTTTCTGCCGTGGCAATGCGGTCAACAATGAGCTCAGCCTTCACGTCGTCCTTGGCACGCTCTTCGTTGCGCTTACGTAGCGATACCCAGTCGATATTTACAGCGCGCGGATCGACACCTTGTTGGGCCAGGGAGCGCACCACGCGTTCCAGGCGCACATCCATCTGATGCTCGACCAGCGACTGTGGAACAGGGAAGTCGTGCAGCTTGACGATTTCGCCCAGAACTTTCTCGCGCAGCAAATCTTTCTGTTTGTGATCGCGTTGGTGTTCGAGGCCTTCGCGAATCTTTTTGTTTAGCTCGTCCAGCGTGGTGGCGTCGCTGACGTCCTTGGCGAAGTCATCGTTCAGCTCGGGGAGCTTCTTGGTTTTGATGCCCAGCACATCGACCGAGTAATGATAGGTCTTGCCGGCGAGCTTGGCATCCGGGTAATCGGCAGGATAGGGAACGTCGAATTCCTTGTGGTCCCCGATATTTACCCCGCGAAGATTCTCGTTGAATGGCGCCATGGTCTCTTCCGCGCCGATGTGACAGAGAACGCTGTCGGCCTGCAGAGGTTCGCCTTCACCTTCGGGCGTGCCAGTGAGCTTTAGCTGCACAAAATCGCCGTCCTGCACAGCGCGGCCCTCTGTGGGAGCGAACGCCGCGGCGCGTTCGCGCATATCTTCGAGCGTTTTGGTCACGTCCTCATCCACTACGTCCATGACGGGCATCTCAAGCTGCAGATCCTTGTAATTGCCCAGCTCAAATTCGGGAAGCACTTCGAAGACCGCGCGAAATTTAAGCGGTTGGCCATCGTTGAAGTCCAGCTGTTCGACTTTCGGCTGCGATACCGGTGTAAGTTTCTGCTCGCTGACAGCCTTTTCCACGCGCTCGGGGACCAGCGATTGCAGCACTTCACCTTTGATGTCGTCCGCAAAACGCCGGCGAATCAAGGTAATCGGAGCTTTGCCGGGCCTAAAGCCTGGTACACGCGCAACCTTGGCGAATTCTTTGGCCACCCGCTCCATGGCTTTGGAGACTTCGTCGGCTGGAATTTCGAGGTCCAGCTCGCGGCGGCAGGTTGCTTCGGCAGTAGATTGATTCGCGCTTTCCGCAGTGCTTTCGGTGGCTTTTTCGGTACCTTCACTCATACGAGTTGCCTTTCGAAACTTAGAAATCGGAGATCAATACAGATTATAGGGCTAAGACCGTCATCAGCGAGCGCAAACACCCCGGTATCAGGGGAATCCAGCGATCCAGGCTTTCAGTTGGCTTAGAGAAGCAAGGACAGACTCGCGATCAACCTCCAGTATAAGCCGACGTTTCTGGCATCGTCAATTCGTGCCCATGCGCCTGCGCCAAACAATTGCGCACATGTACTTGATAGAACCCTTGGTTGAGTGTAAAGGTGAACACCGCCTAAAAGCTGGCGAATCGATCTAGATTTAGTCCGCTGCAGCTTCGGCGCGGTTAGCGGCGCCAGTTAAATCGGTGTGGAGCAAACGATGGAAAAGGTGTTCTCCGGCTTCACGGCGCACGGACAGTCGTCCGGCTAGATAAGCTCGCGACCCTAACCCGCGTTGGACCGCGTCGCAGATGCCCATATCTTCGTCTTGAACTCTTTCGCTGACAGCGATGCTCGAACGATTCCGCGTTTCCGCGGCGGCCGATGTATCCGAAAAGTAGTAATCGAAGATCACCGCGCACTTATCCACGCCTAGTGGGACCACCACGTTCGTGTCCATCACGCCTTCGTAAGCGTTCAACATAAAATTAGGGTAGATCCACAGGTAAAAAGCGCGGCCTTGCCGTGTGGAAGCCACTCCAACTTCGGAGCTGGGGTCGGAGGACAGCGGACTGGACTGCAAACAGGCACGCTCGAAGTTTTCTATAGTGTATTTAGTGTACTCGATGACGCTGCTTAGCCCTTTGTGCGCGTGCGGAACATGATAGCCGCCATCTAGATAATTATCGACGTACACTTTCCAGTTGCATTGCAAAGTGTAGATGCGGCGATCGAAGTAGCACAACTTTTTTGTCAATTGCAGCGGTGCGACGAGGTCTGGAATGCTGCCAAGAAAGCCGGCCAGCGAACCAGCGTCCGGATCGAGATTCACAAATACAAAATTCTCCCAAGTATCCACGCGAACGGGTACCAGCCCGTTCGCAGAGCGCTCGAAATCGCACACGCCGTCGAATTCGACCATGCCTTTCAACGCGCCGTCGATCCCGTACGTCCATCCGTGATAAGGGCAACGAAACTGTTTTGCGCAACCTTGCGCCTCCGTGACTACCGCCGCGGCATGATGACGGCAAACGTTATAGAAAGCGCGTAATTGAAAGTCCTCACCGCGCACGACGACGATTGGATCACCACAGATATCGGCGGTAAGAAATTGGCCTGGGTTCTGAACCTGTTCGGCGCGCCCCACCGCCTGCCAGGTTTTACCAAAAACAGCGTTACTCTCTAGTTCCGCAATACCTTCATCAAAATACCAGGGCGAAGGAATAGTGGACGCGTGATCCAATGGATTATTGGGATTGTAAAGTCCCAAAAGACTGCGCACATCTCGCGGCATAACTGGCTCCAGACACACAACAACGTATTCTTGACCTATAAATTAGCATGATAAACTTTCACACACTGCGGGAATGGCGGAACTGGCAGACGCAGCAGGCTTAGGACCTGCCGGGCGCAAGCTCTTGGGGGTTCAAATCCCTCTTCCCGCACCATCACCTATTCAGTCATTCGTCGCGGCTGCCAATCAGGTCAGAGCGAGTCCCGAAGTCTCAGGAAGAAGCAACGCCAGAAGCGCCGCTACAAAAAAGGCCGCGGCCAGCAGCGAGAAAGCCGGGCCGATACCGTAATGCA